>FLOH01001461.1_pt1 | contig 37006 bp, 37 predicted proteins | sample 756751 | NCBI WGS metagenome assembly FLOH01 (sample SAMEA4026879, study PRJEB14308) | marine metagenome | biome: coastal water; material: water | depth 74 m
TAACCCTTTCATGTTCACTTCTCCTTTTCGTTGGCGTTTTCAGTATGTTTTCATTCATCTTAAATCGCATGCCCTGTCTTCCCTGGGTGGTCTACCCCTGAAGATACAGTCCATGTTATTAAGTTTCTTACACTTGGCTCCATCTCGGTGTGGACATGGACCCATGGGCTTACTACCAGTACCTGATTTTCCAGTAGTACCTTTGGTAAAGCCTACCTTTCTTCTTCCTGGAAATTTCCTTCCATCTCGACCAAATTTTGTTGTCAAATTGCTACCCTCTCGGTTAAATTATTTCAAAAAGTTTTCCCTCAAAACCTTCGAGTTATCTTATTAAATTGCATCGGGTTTGTCAATTAATATAGAAGGTAGATATATACTTGATTTATTCAAACTAAAATGATAAAGTTTTTTTGGAACATTGTTACAATCAACAAGCCCGGAAGGAGGGTTAGCGACATGCCTACAAAAGCAGAAGTAGAACGAGCGAAGAGGGATAAGCAACAGAAAAAAAAAGAACGCAAGGCAGTAAAATCACAAGGCACTGAAGGAACAGCCGCTCATCTCACCAGTGAGTCGCCCGGTAATACCAGATTGGTGCATACTTCGGAGTTGCCGAAAGCACCAGTGGCCTCGGTCCAGTTGCATCCAGCTGAAAGTCCTGCCGTCGTTGCTAAATCGGACATGACATCGGCGCAAATTGGAGCAGACCGACTGGAACGGAGAAGGAAGAAAGCAGCAGCACGGCAAACTCAACCCGATCCTAAGCCTATTCCAACAACCAAACCGGCTGGCGACAATGGCAAGAGTATCCCTCCGGTGGCAGAAGTTAGCCAGGAACCTGAGCAGTCCGATCAGGATGGAGTAATGACTGCCCTTGCCCTTGAGGCACTTTGGCAATCAGTTATTACTCCGGCCCAAGTTGCTCAAGTCAAAATCGGAGACGTCATCGTCGTTGATCCAAGGCGACTCATGCCGAACCCGAAGCAAATCAGGAAGAATTTTCCAGAAGATAAGCTGGCGGAAACAGCAGAATCCATGAGGATCGATGGCCAACAGGAACCGGTGAAGATATATCGACTATTCGATGACCCCGATCACGATTGGAGGATCTTGGACGGCCAAAGACGATGGACTTGCGCCCAAAGAATTGGCATGCCATTAATTGCTCAGGTGGTGGCCAAGCCGGCTGACCGCATCGAGGAGCTCGGAATCATGGCAATTCTCAACACCGGCGAGGGCCATGATCACATGGAGATCGTGCTGGCAATGCAGGAGTTCATTGCAGCCGGCAAGTCTGAAGGTTGGATTGCTTCGAAGTTCGTTAAGGGTATTTCCTGGGTAAAGAGTTATATTACTTGTGCCCAAAAACTCTTGCCGACTGTCATTGAGATGTTGAGTTCGGTCTTGGCCAGTGAAGAGCGCTTGCGGTTCCCCGTGGCGTGTCGACTGGTGCAATTCTTAGGTCCCCGTCAATTTGCAATTGCCCAGCAAGTCCGTGGTAAAACCGCGAAAGAGGCCAGCCCTATTATCAATCGAGCATTAGGCAAAGAAGAGGACGCACAGGGCAGAATGAGGCCGAGCCGAAAGCGCGGTACACTGGAAGCAGCCATTGACGGAGCGATTGCCCAGATGAACTATTTGGGGAGCATGCCCCTTGAAGGTCTAGCCAGGATATTTGCTCAGGTTGATTCCGGGCAGGCAATAGAAGTTCTGGAAAGCATTGAAGAGATGTGTGACCTGGGTGCTACCATGCAAGAACGGATAGTACAAAGTCTTCCAGAACCTGTAAAGGTCAAGGTTTTGAAGGCAAGGCCTTCTGTGCCAGAACCTGAACCAGCTCCAGAGCCTAATTCGGAACCTGAATCAGAGTCTACCCCAAAATCACTCAATATTGAGGGTCTGGTTCACGAAGTGGATCCGGGTTTGGAAGCAATGCTTGTGGCCATGGATGCCTTGGCTGTGGTCATCATGGGTCAAAAAGATAAGCTCAGAGAAATCATTGAGGCATTGCCTCAAGAGGAGCGCTGGGCTGTCTACGAGAGGATCGAAGCAGCTGCCAGAGCCATAACTTGGGCCAAGTTACGAGCCAATCAGGCTGGAGGAGAAAGAAAATAACAGGAGGACTGAGGCACTTGCCTCAAACCAAGCGGGTCGAGAAGCACAATGCTGATCGACTCTTTTTTATCCTACGAAATACAAATTAGTACGAATATACAAATAGTTTTAATAAATGCTTAATAACTTTTGTTATACATATTACTTTAATGTATAGCTATTTTTTTATTTATCTCGTTCCTTGCGAAACAGTTTTTAGGCAAAAAGAAAACCCGCAGACTGCGAGGTCCGCGGGGGTGAAATCTCGATTCCATGGAGACGACTGTCACTTCTCAGTGTCAACTGTAGTAGTGAATACTTCTTCAGCCGTCATTTTTGGTGTTGGATCTTGTGTCGTGTAGACGGCGTTGATTTGGTGGATGTCCCGGATGAACTTCCGCCAAAGCTCGCTGTCTGGATCTTTTTTGGCATTCAGCCAATTGGTGTAGAAGAGCATTGATTGCATGTCAATTGGCGACCCGGCTTCAAAGATTGGGTGAGTGGTGTACAGGCAGGTGTTGTGATGAGCCAATCGCTCGATTTCCAAACCTTGTTCAGGCGTGGACGGAGTAGTTAGGGCATACACATCACCAGCAGCCAGATGCTCCAGCTCGTGGTTGATCATGATGACCACGAAGTTTTGCCAAGCCCTGGTACTTTGTGGACTGCCGGATTCTTTGGCAGCCATGAAGTTGTCTAGGATTGGCGGGATAAACATGAATAGCAGGGGTTCATCCTTTGCCGGGTTTAATGAGGCACCGGCAATCGAGCCAGACTCTCCCGGCCCGTACTTGAGTACTGGCACTACCTTCAGATTTTTCTTGTAGCGCTTGTTGATCTTACGGGCGAGGTCTTGGGCGCGTTGGGTTACAGCCTTGATCGGGTAGTTGCCTTCCTGAACCAAACCCATGATCAGTGGGTTCAGAGTCTGTTCAGTGAACAACCGGAGCTGTTCATACTGCTTTCCAGACAAGATACCTCGGAAGTGTTCATCGACATAGACGCGGTCAGATGCCTGGGAAGTGTACTCTTGGGTTTCGGGAGGGATTTCTTCCACCCGAGTGATGACTTGCGGTTTCTTAGCCGTTGGTTTTGTTCCAGTAGCGCTCTGAGTCTGGATTGGCTCTTTAGTGCCCGAGAAAAGCCCAGATACCAACGCAGTCATGATAGCCAGGATAATCAGTCCCAGGAGCACAATGGCCATGGACTTCATCCACGGAAAAGGCTTGCGAGCCTTGGCATGCCTTGCCCTTCCGTTCCGTTGGCGTGTTCCCGTGGTTCTCTTCTTTCGTTTCTTACTCATTACCCTTGTTCTCCTTGCAGGGTTGTATTTCGGTTTGGGGACTTATTAAGATATCAATAAATAATGAATTTGTCAATGATGGTGTATATAAAGAAAAAGCCGCCTTACAACACGTGGTTGCATAAGCGGCTGGTGCTCAATGTGCTTTTGGCCACAACGAGAATAGAGTATTTGTCCTATGACTCCCATTTTTCTAAGTCGACCTTAACAACGTCTGCCTCGAATCTCGGGTCAATCTCGTTGATTGCATCCCGACACCCTTCGGCAAAGCTCATGTCGTTGAAGTATGCCACAACTACTGAGCCATAGCATCCTCCTGTGTCGTCTCTGACCCAGACCCGGATTGGAGCGTCACGCCTTGATGTCCCCTTTACCTTTCCGGGAAAATCCTTCTTCATTAGCGAACATGCATCCATTGTCTTTTCCTTTCGTAGTAGTCTGTTTGTTGGTTTACTCTCAGTTGTCAACGTTCATTGTTACAACGCCATTAGGCATTGGTCTGCTATTGTGATAGACAAACTAATTTAACACTTTATTATAATAGTGTCAATCTGTTGACGAAAACCGACAACTATGCTAAGATTAGATAAACCCTACAACCTACTTTCCTACTACCTACAATCTAATCCCTAACCTATGCTTCAAAACATTCTAAAAAATATTGGCCTGTCTGAAACCACTAGTCGAGTCTATATGCGGCTTTTGGAATTGGGCATAACTTCAGCTCGGCAATTGGCAGAGAATCTTAATATCCCTCGTCCGTCTGTTTATGATAATTTAAAAATACTGATTAACCTGCAACTGGTAGTTGAGCAAGAGCAGAATAATAAAAAACTTTTTCAAGTTAGTGACACTAAAAACATTTCTCATCTATTAAAAAATAAAATTGATAATTTAAAAGATCAGGAAAAAGAATTAAAAAATATTATCCCAACGATTACTAAACAGTCCGGATATTTAGAACCTAAAATAAAATTTCATAGTGGCATAGAAGGTATACGCAGTGCTTTGAGTGATATGTTGTGGTACAAGGATATTGAAACTTTAGCCATTTGGCCAATTAGTGAGATGTTAGAAATTTTAAGTCCTGAGTATTTAGATAATTTTAATAAAAAAAGAATACGCCAAAATATTTCAGTTCGGGCAATTTGGCCTCAAGACAAAATTGTCAAATTTAAACAATATCCATTTTTAGGAGTTAGTAAAAATTTTTTAAGAGAAATCAGGCTAGCACCAAAAGATATGACTTGGAATATGGGTTACTGGCTTTATGCTGATAAAGTGGCTTTTATTTCTTCTCGGAAAGAAAGTTTTGGTTTCACTGTTCATAGTAAAGATTTTACGGAGTTAATAAAATCGCAATTTGAATTGGTTTGGCCTCTTTCTAAAAAAATTACAGTTGATCCAAAAGACACAGAGTCATTTTTAAAAACTTTGTAATAACATAAAAAATAATAACAACTTGAAAGCGAGGATATATATCTTCTCTTTCTGTTCGTGGCGTTTCCTGTGAAACAAAAAGAAAAAACCGCTTTGCAACATGGTTGCAAAGCGGTTGGTGTGGTTATGGCTAGAGCAAGATAATCTGCATCACCCGAACGTTGGTGTCCGGACCATATCCTTGCTTCAGCGAAGGGAGAGGAACCTGAACAAGTTCTTTATCCCCTACAGCAATACGAAGGTTTTTGGCCGGATAAACATCACCGACCGAATGTGCCAATTGGTCCCAGTCTTCAACCTCAACTGGCACCAGTGTTTGGCCGAGAAATTTCTCGGCCTCGAAGAAGTGGAGCAGGAGCATGACTTTCATCTCGATTCCCTTTCTGTTTTCAGCTTCAGTTAACACTCGCCATGCGTGAGACTGCCTCACACACAACAAGAAAGGCGAAAAATGCTGGCAAGAAAAAGCCGGCACACCAACGAGCTATTTCTTTTGCGGTTTCTTGATCTTTAGGCTTGGCAATTGGTGACCACATCAACCCACCTACCATTGCTATAAGTAGTAGGTATAGTATTGCGCCGATGATTTTCAGACAAACAATATCGCTCATGGCTTCTCTCCTTCTTATGTAGCATTTGCCTCTTTGTTTCAAAGTTCGACTAAACCCTTACTGTCCACTTAGACAGCTTGGGTAGAAAATCACTTGATTCCCTTAAGTAGTAACCATTAATAGAATAGTTGCTGTTTAAGAAGATCAAAGTTATTTAGTTTTAAAGAAATGGGCGGGACTGACTCTTGCATTGTTTTGCAAGAGTCAGTCCCTTTAAAGAATGTGTTGAGCTTAGTCGCCCATCTACTAGATGTAGGCGATATTAGCTACTTACATTGCTACGGAATTTGACCGGAGTGTCGCAGTGAATTTCTACCCGGTCAAGAACTGCCCTGAATTCGAAGGTGGCTTCTTCTTCCTTGAATTCAATTTGATCTTTGTTGGGATCAGTTCCCCAACTTTTGTGAAAGACCATGAATATTCCAGACAGTTCAAGCTTGCCTTTCCGAGGTTTCGAAGTTATGTGACCTTTAGCATCCGTACGATTCAGTTGAAATGTGTGCGTACCAGGTTCAAGTGTGCCCTCATCGTTTTCAATAGGGTGTGGAAATAACATCGGCCTTATCCTTTTTTCGCAAGCATTCGCCCGCTTTGTTTCAAAGTTCGACTAAACCCTTACTGTCCACTCAGACAACTTAGGTAGAAAATCGTTTGATTCTCTTAAGTAGTAACCATTAAATAATAGTTGCTGTTTAAGAAGATCAAATTTATTTTTTTAAAGAATAGGGTGGGAATGACTCTTGCGTTGTTTTGCAAGAGCCAGTCCCAAGAGTGCGTTGAGCTTCGTCGCCTTTCTTAGACAGAGGCGAGTTTGGCTACTTCCTGCAGATGATACCCACTGCGCATAGATACATCTTAAGAACAAAATCAGGATTGGAGGTTTCGTCCACGGCCATAAGTATGCCGCTGCACTTGAAAGTTATGGAGTGACCTTCTGTAGTCGCGATCTGGATAGCTTCTGCTATTGCATTCTCGACCTTCCCTGCTCCGACCTTGTACTCATAATCGTTAATCTTTTTCAGCATGCTCATGGCTTTTCTCCCTCTTTTGTAGGCATTTGCCTGCATAGTTGTAGTGTTCTTTATCAAGCTTTTGTAGCTTAATAGAATAGCGTAACATATATACTACGAGTGGCCAATATGACCCCGTGGTGGCGACTATCACCTTGACAAACATCTACAATCAGGCATAATTAAAACAGGATGCATAGAACAGGGCACTGCCCTATCTCTACATCCTGCTAATATCACGCTTATGTCTTTAGAAGTTTTAGAACAATTAGGTCTTTCGCCAAATGAGGCTAAGATTTATGAAGCGCTTTTAGATTTGAAAGAAGCTGGTGTAGGAGATATCTCTTCAAAAGCGGAAATTCATCGTAGAAATGTATATGATGCAATTAATCGTTTGATTGATAAGGGTTTAATTTTTCCAATTTTAAGTAAGAATGAACGAATATATTCACCAGTTGATCCAGACAAATTGACCGAAATTATTAAAGAAAAGGAAATTAATTTAAATCGTTCTTTGCCAGAATTAAGAAAGAGATTTGAAAGTAGGCAAGGCACTCAAGAAGCATATATCTATCGCGGGCTTGAAGGTTTTAAAAATTATATGCGAGATGTTTTACGAGTTGGTCAGGATGTTTATATGATTGGGGCAAAGCTAGGTTGGTTCGACCCTAGTTTAAAAACATTTTTAGATCAATTTTTAAAAGAAGCAAAACGAAAGAAAATTAATTTTCATCATGTATACGATGAAGTGGTAAAAGAAAAAGGCCAGGATGCTGTCAAAATCCTGGGCGGAGAATATCGTTTTATACCTTCTGAATATAGTACAGAATCAGCAATTGATATATTTGGCGACTATATTGTTACTTTCACAGGTTTAGATCTGAAAAAAATAGATAACGATGTTACTTTATTTATTCTAAAAGACGAAAGACTAGCTGAAAGTTATAGAACTTGGTTTAAATTTATTTACGATTTTTCTCCAAAAATGGTTACAAAAAAATAGCATTTACAAAAGGTTCGTATAACACGAAAATCTTGTGTTTATACGAACCTTTTTTGTTTGATATTTTAGCCAAGAATATAACCAACTTTCGCCTTTGCCTATTTTGTGAAGATTATACGAAAGTTTTTTGTTTCACATGAAACAGTTGATAAATTTTTTTAATAGTGATAAGTTGTAAAAGTACTGGAAATTTGATTAGGCACAAACATAAGGAGGTCGTGCCATGAAGTTCAAGATCTTTGTTTTGTTGAGTATGACCGTGCTGTTCCTCGGGTGCAATAGCCCTGCAGCGGGTACTTACAGGGGAGAAGGCGTGCATTTTCAGGTGAATGAAGGATTTTTGGGAATCAAGACTATTGAATTCTCGGCTGACAACAGGCGTTTTGACAACTTCCTGATTACATTTGGTTCTTTCAACTATCAGTGGGGTGAGAGCGGAGGGACGCATTGTCCAACCGATGCCTACATCATCAACGGTTACTTTACCTCCTCGACAACGGCTTCGGGCTGGATAAGACGTGGCCGTGAGTGCGTGTATGGAGCAATGCAACATTTCAGCGTTGAGCTTCAGCAATAGCAATTGTCGCGATCACGCATGAAATATACTCAAATGGGAGAGCTTAAATGCCAACTCGACAAGAAAAAATGAAACAAATGCTGCTCGATGCACTGCAAAATCCAACTAAGTATGATAATTCTCGTTATGCTATGGGCAGAATACTCTACTGGGCTGAACAGGCTGGTATTACAATGCCTGTTACAGACGAAGCTTTACTTGTAGCCCTCAGGATGGCTTTCGCAGGCAATGGTCATAAAATAGGGCTCATCAGAGTTCAAGTTGAAGCCATTGAGGTTGAGTAGTGCATTTCAGGATGCAGTTACACAAGCGGGCGCTCCTTTAAGGCAGCGTCCGCTCTTTTATATAAAAAAACAGCCTAAAAGTGGGCTTTTTTGTGTTTCACGCGGAACAAATTAACTTTTTACTATCTACCTAACAAATAATAATTGTATTTTAAGTCAACTGCTAACTGTAAATTGTAAACTGTTAATATAGTGGACCCTATCCCGCGCCGCGGAACGACCTCATCCACCTACTAACGCCAATGGACCCTAAGGGACTCGAACCCTTGGCCTCTTCCATGCCATGGAAGCGCTCTACCAGCTGAGCTAAGGGCCCATTGGTGTTAGTAGGTGCATATCAAAAATTTGATAATATAACCGATTTTCGATGGAAGTGTTTACAAAATAGAGTCCCGATGTTTCGCCTCTGGCGAAAATTGGGATCTCGACCTTGCGTCGGGACTAAGGGCCTGTAATTAAAAATTAACAGTTTACACTGAACAAATTTCAGTGATTTTTATTATATTAAAGTAATAAAGGAGATATAACTAGCCTATTATATAATGATTTACTAATTTCGTCAAAAAAAGGCGGGAAGTCGCGTCAAAGATCAATCCAACCTCTTGTTGCCCACAAGCGTTAGGTGGAGATCATAGATAGCAACTTCCCGCACTGACAGGATGTCCTTGTTGGTCGTAGTATTGGAGGGAGATGACCAAATCAAGGACGCAGCCCAGACATACCCCGCATGAGTTAGTCTGGTTTTACGAGAATCACAGAATGGCACATCATTACGCGTATGCGTACTTGGAGGGAGAGTGTCTTCCTGAGACTCATCGTAAAATCGTTAAAAGAGCTTAATTATATTACTCCAGTTCATGGATTGTGTCAACCCAGTTAGAAATTATAATTTTATATTAGGCAAACGTATTTAAACTTAAATTTCTGTCGACATCAAAAGTAAAAAAAATATTCAAAAAAATAAAATATTATAGATTTTACGACACTAAAAATCGTTTAAGATTAGCTATTTTATTGAAATTACCTGTATAGTTATAAAAAATAATGGCAAATTTAGCCACTATATGCTATTTTTTTGTAATTATTTGAATTTGATTTTTTAGAATAACATGATTTTATTTAATTTTAGCCAGAAAATAGTGTCGTACAATATTGAATTTTATAAATAATGAATAAAAAAAACGGCAGACCGCGAGGTCTAGGTATCATTAAGACACCTCAAGGCGCGTCTTAACGTTTTAGTGTGTGCCATCCTACTGTGTGTGCACATTTCTCGCAGAAAGCGAAAGAAGGAAAGTACTCGTGGTCTGCCAAAAAAAAGCCGGACTGAAGTGCAGTATGTTGTGAGGCAATGTAGGAGAAGACAATCTACTCTCATACAGAGGATACCGTAAACGGCTAGAGGAGTCTTTCGCGTGTAGGGAGATGCCGTTTTTAGTATCACATACCACAATTCAGTCCGGAAAAAAAGAGCAAAAAGGCGGGCTGTACGTTAGGGAAATGTGTCAGAACGCGTTTCTGGAGCTATAAAGGGCTCCAATGGTGACGAGTGAGGCATGTCTTGCTCTCCTTTACATTTCCAGTAACGCACAGCCCAGCCCAAGGAGACCATTGTCTTATATTATAGTCTAACTCTTCCTTATATATATAGTCAATCAAAAAAACGCTCATTGAAAAAAAGCGTTACATTTTTGTCTTCCATCACACAAGTTCTTTCGTGAAATAGAAGCAAGAATTAGTCCTTAAGCCTTATCCTATGTCCCTGGAAGGAATTGAACCTACATCTAATCCTTCCGCCTACGCTTATCGCAAGCTCGAAGCTTCTCCCTACGCCAAGGCTTCGGGAGACACGTCGCGGGCAGGTAGGAGGGACTTTTACACTATCATATGTCCCCACCTGGAGTCGAACCAGGATCTAATCCTTAGGAGGGACTCATTCTATCCATTGAACTATAGGGACATGCGACAATATAAAAGAATTTATACTAAAGTAAGTTTATAATACTTACAAAAATAGAATTTGTAAATCCCGCCCCTTTTGGATCGTTGTTTAAAGTCAATATATTTAGAAATTATAAATTTAGTTTTTTGTAGTTTTATGAAAAATTTTCTTTGATTTATTATGCATTTTTACGTTTCAAGGGTGCGGGATAAACAGTTTATCCATATCTTATCCATATATTGTCCTCTTGACCATGTTTTCTGGATGAAGTAATCTAAGAAGGCACGTTGTTAATCCGCAGTCCTATCTTACCTGTCGCCTACGGACGATAGGTAGGCTAGGGTGGCGGATTTTTTGATGCAATGCTAATAAATGCGAATTCATGTGTATAACTATTAGTAACAGTCGCATCATTCATATAAATTCGTAATTAGCATTATATTTTTAACCTTTTATATTTTGAATTTATGTTGTAAACTAGATTAGGGTTAATTGGTAAATTATGTCCAAGACTATAGTACAACAATTTAATGAAACCGCGCAAAGATTCCACCGTCGGCCAGCTTTGAAGTTTAAATATGGTAATGCTTATATTAGTGTTTCTTTCAAGGAGTTGCAAAAGAGAGTTAATATGATGGCAAAAGGTTTGCAAGAGCTTGGCGTAATGTCAGGAGACAAGGTGGCAATAATGTCCGAGAATAGAACTGAGTGGGTGAGAACCGATTTAGCAACTTTAACACTTGGTGCAGTTACTGTACCGGTTCATACCACTTTGTCGCCAAAAATTATTGAACATGTTTTAAATGACTCGCAGGCCCGAGTCATTTTAATATCCAATCAGGAGCAGTTAAATAAATTAGTATTATCAATTAATAATTTGAGGGATTTGCGAATTATTATTTATATTGATTTAGATCATCCGGAAAGTTTTGATTTTGATAAAAAATTAATTAGTTTAGATGAAGTAATGAAACTTGGTAAAAAAACTAAGCAAGATTTACCATCTGGACCAAAATCTTCGGATGTTGCCAGTATAATCTATACTTCAGGTACAACTGCATTGCCAAAAGGTGTAATGCTTACTCATGAAAATTTTATTTTCGACGCTCAAGCATCATTAGCCACAGTTGAAGTTACGCACAAGGATTCTTTGTTGTCTTTTCTGCCATTGTCTCATGTATTGGAGCGGACAATTGGTTATTATGCGCCGTTAGTCTGCCGCGGTTGTTGCATTGCTTATGCCGAAAATATCAAAACTTTAAAAGTAAATTTAAAAGAAATAAAACCAACAATTTTGGTTTCCGTGCCGCGGATATTCGAACGTTTGTATGCTGGCATTTGGGAAAAGGTAAGAGCGGAAAAAAAATGGAAATACAATTTTTTTGTTTGGGCCTTGAAGCAGAAACGTGGAAGTTTTTTTCATAAGATAGGGGATGTCTTGGTTTTTAAAAAAATTCGGGCGAATTTTGGTGGCCATTTTCGTTTTACGATTTCAGGTGGTGCAACCCTAAATCACAAGCTAGCTAAATTTTACGACAGGATTGGCATAAAAATTGTTGAAGGTTATGGCCTAACCGAAACTTCGCCGGTTATTACCGTAAACCGTTTAAAAAATATCAAGCTTGGCACAGTTGGCCAAGCCCTTGATGGAGTGGAAATTAAAATTGCTGATGATAAAGAGATTTTGGTTCGTGGCCAAAATCTAATGAAGGGTTATTATAAAAATGAAGAATTGACCAAAGAAGCAATCGACTCTGAAGGCTGGTTTCATACTGGTGACTTGGGATTTATGAGTAAAGATGGTTTTTTGGTAATCATTGGTCGGAAGAAAGAAATGATTTCATTATCAAATGGTAAAATTGCCTGGCCAGAACAAATTGAAATAATACTTAATAATGATAAATTAATCAGCCAGTCTTTTGTCTATGGTAACAATCGACAGTCTTTGGTTGCTTTGATTATTCCTGACTGGGCTGAAGTCAGCCGAAACTTAGATGATTTAAAAATATCTAGTAAAGAGCCAGATCAATTAATCAACGAGCCAAAGCTAGCTCAAGCTTTTCAAGTTCGTATAGAAAAAATTAATGAAAATTTAGCTGATTGGGAAAAGATAAGAAGGTTTACTTTGGTAGCCAAAGAATTTTCTCCACAAAAAGACGAGGTGACTCCGACTTTGAAATTGCGACGGCAAGTAATTGAAAAAAATTATCAAACCCAACTAGAAAAGATGTACTAATATTTAGTTGATACAAAATTAAGCTACCCAATTGTTTGTGGGTAATTTTTTTGTTGTCAAAAATTAAGCCAGATATAACTATCAATATAATGATATCAATATATTGATAGTAAATGGCCAAAAAATATCCCCTTGCATTCATTTTAATATTTTATTACAATGTTATTACGTGCAAGGTGGTCCATTTATCTTGAATGGCTTTCGCAGCTTTCCAACCTTTTCGAGCAAGTCGTATCACTTGGTGATGTCTACGGACATCAGGGGATAACTGGCCTTTAGGCCTCTAAGTGACTCGATGCTTTAACAGAAGGACTGCAAGAAAGTTTCTATTGGAGGTCAGTTGACTACCACGACAAAGCACGCGACGCAAGGTTCCGTAACATGCCCCTATTTCGAAAAGGGGCAAGGAGGATTCAGTTATGACGATTCGGACCGGCCACTCTCGTGGCCAACCTCAGGGCGATTCCAGCGCGATTCAAGCACATGGCAAGTTCACCGCGGCCGACACTTCGAAGAAGGCAACCCTTGCCGCCGTCACCTGCGCCCTCGGTTCCAGCGCCTAATAGCCGGAAGAGTCCGGTTTGGCTTACTGGAACGCGAGGATGCAATTTTCTGCATATGCAGAAGGAGGGTACAGATGAATGTGCTGTAACCCGGTTGCCTAGAGCGACTGGGAACACTCATGCTGACAGGAGGTTAGCTTTAGCCATCTAGCAAGTGGCCCCTAACATGGATGTTTTCATCGTAGAATATCAAGTCGTGAAGACAGGAGAAATGCCAACTGTTCCTGTTCCTTGGGAAAATGGAACTAGCATCAGGTCGCTTTCACGACTTTTGAGATCAACCCGAACTACCTACTTCGCGACATAAGAACGAAGGAAAAACGCTGGCGAACGCGACGCCTCCATGCATATTTCCCCGCGCAGACCCTATCCCCGTCTGCGCCCTTTTTTTACCCCGCACCTTTCGGGCATTATTTTAATAATTTTTTTAAGAAAAATTATCTGAGGCTATTACCCTATGCACGAAAGGTGCGGGGTTTAATTAAGCTAATTATAAATTAGCTAAACTTATTACTTTTCCACTTTTGTCCCCACTTTTACCACAGCTTATCCGCTCAAACTATATTGACCTGTTTTTCCAAATATCTTAAGCTGTAAGCAGGAATTTAAGGAGTTACAATTTAATGAAGCAAGTCTTATACAATTTTTGGGTTTATTGCCCTTGTATGTTAAGGGCTGTGTTTCAAGCTCCCAAATTTCACACCCCTCAAATATATTAAAATAGCCCCGCAGCCGCGGGGTTTTTTGCTAGCTGAACTTTATCAAATTAAAACTAAAATCAAGTGGCCACGAGGACCACTTGATTATTGCGACGTCATTGGGAAATTTAGTCGCTTTTGTATTATAAAGTTTTTTAAAATGATGTCAACCCCGTTAGAAATTAAGTAAGTTTGCATATTCAATTGTTTTGTTTATTTCTAACGGGGTCAAGTCTTATTAATAATGGTTAGTAAATTAATTAAGTTAGTTATTTATTTAAAGATACTATTAGGAATTAATAAATTAGTTACTGTCCTAATTCCTAACCTCCTAACTTCCTAATGTCCTAAATTATGTCCAACACCGTAACAATCAACAGTAAAATTAAAATAAAAATTGACGGCAAAGTTCAGACCTTGCAAATTGTTGGTTCTGCTGATGTTGATCCAAAAGCTGGAAAAATCTCTTATGTCTCACCGATTGGTGAAGCGGTTTTGAGAAAGGTAAAAAACGATTGTTTTATTATTGAGTTGCCGAATGGGAAAAAAGTTGAGGGGCAAGTGATTGAAATAAAAAATTAGATTTTCTTTAGTTGAATTGCTAAAACCCCAAACTCTTTTTCCTGATCGTTAGTATAAAAGTTATAATAAACATCAACTGCTTCATCAATAGTTTCCTTGTCCGGAATAATATTTTTAAGACCTTCAGCTTCAATCATGGCTTTAAATGTTGGGTAATTATTTTTTCCAACAATTTTAAATTTATCAATCAAGTTATTAATAATTAAAATATCACCTAGTTGAATAGTCGCAAACTTACCTTTATTAAGACGACCTTCAACTGTTTTTTGGCCATTCAATATAAAAGATAAATATGGTTCTTGAACATTTATATTTATTTGATTCATAGAATTTTATTAATTAGAGAGGTGATAAGAAAATCCTACCACCTCTGATCTTGTTTCGCAAGATTTGGCTATACTTTTTTAATTTCCAAGTAATATATTATTTTATATTAGAGTATAGCAGAATAATTTAAAAGTAAAAAAAATGTTATAATTATGAGTATGAATGATATTTTTTACGAAAAATTAAAATTAATAGTTCAGGATGTTGCCGGCGGATCTGGGGCACATGATTTTTATCATACTCAGAGAGTTTATGATAATGCCATTAAAATTGCCAAAACAGAAAACGCTGATATGGACATAGTTAAGGCTTCAGCCTTACTTCATGATATTGCCAGAGGAAAGGAAGCTAAAAAAGAAATTGATTGTCATGCCCAAGAAGGTGCGAAGATGGCAAAAGTTATTTTAGAAAAAACAAATTTTCCAAAGGAGAAAATTCCAGCAGTTGTTGAATGTATTAGAGTTCATCGTTTTAGTAAAGGGTTGGAAGCAAAAACTATTGAAGCAAAGATTTTGCAGGATGCAGACAGACTTGATGCAATTGGCGCAATAAATGTTGCCCGAGTATTTAGTCGTGGTGGAAAATCTGGTAGACCAATATATGATCCTCTAGTTGAGCTGGGAGAGGGTTGCAATCGAAGTGTTTCCTCTTTGCATCATTTTTTTGGTAAACAATTTAAATTAAAACCAGAAACGTTCAAGACCAAACTCGCACAGGAGATGGCTAAAAAGAGATACGAATTTACTAAACAATATGTAAAACTTTTTTTGGAAGAGTGGAAAGGGGACAATGCATTATGATAAAAGTGAGCTCTTGACAAGGATACTAGATATGATACAATATAGGTATAAAGACTGAGACATGATTGAAACTTAAAAAGGGAATTAGAGACATGATTATGTGGATGTGGGTTTTGAAGCTTAAGCCTAGGATTTAAAACCCACATCCCCAATATCTTCTCTACACAAACAACATCGACGTATTCGCCTGACCCTCCAACAACTCCGCCTCTCCAATCCACCGCATTTTCTACACCACCGCCTCCAACTCGTCGTCGACACATCGTCGACACCTTCCCTTCCAATTCAATCCGCCATCTTCCATGAAGAAAGCATCTCAGTCTTTCTTCACACCCAAAAAAAGAGCTTTGTGCTCTGTTTTTTTATTGACATTATAGTCTAGTCGTAATAATGTGATAGTAGAGTTAAAAAGTTATTGGCAAGTTTCTTTAAACAGAGGGAGAATGTCATGGCTTTGAAGCGATTGACAGATGAAGGAGGAATCGGACATTATCTGGTTGGACCCGACAGGGTAGATGCTTCGGAGGTCAAACAGGTTGTGTGGCAAGGAGTGGATTCATCACTCAGCCTAAAAGTGATGTTGGAGATTACAATCACACCAGGAAGGATCTGGACTATTTCGATCCATATTCATGAGTCCGATGAACATCTCAGTGCGGTTCGTTTTGGTCAAGTGTTTCAAGTTACAGATCAGTTGGATGGTATAGTAGTCAGAGCGTCTGATCTTGAGTCAGCTAACTGGCAAATGGTACTTGGCCGTGAGATGGCTTCGATGCTGGTACGGCGAACTAGCATTGTGATCAACATGACTGACGGGCAAGAACGCATCGTCCTCACCATAGGTGGCAAGGACTACAAGCCATCAAATGAAATGGTCATGAAATTGAAAAGGAAGTTGTCTACCATTGAGACTGCGTAGGCAAGTTGTCTGACCCAAAAGATTTTAGCAAAGCTCTAGTGATCTTCGTGATTGCCAGAGCTTTTTTCTTTATATAATATTGACGATTTGTTTGTTTTATGTTAGTGTTTACGATCGTTGTATTAAGATGTACATTGACTTAAAACAATCTTGGCCATAGTCCGAGAAAACTCCTGAAAGGGAAATAGACATGAAGAATCGTAAGATGATTTTAGGCGGAATGTTGGCGCTGTGTGTGTTGTTCAATTTGGGCTTGTATTTTGGCGAGTTTTTGAAAAGTCCTCGCAAAGTCTGGAAAGGAACAACCGTTAGTACGGAGCAGGTTTTGTTTTGGCGAACCGATCCACAAGAGTTGGCTAACTACGCAGTTAGCGATATCAAGACCCTTTTGTTTCACGACATCCCGATTGATGAGCTAATTCAGCTCATGCCTGATGATCAAAAAGGAATGAAATGGGGAATTGATTGGACACAAAAAACGTATGATCCCTATCGTATTACTTTTTTTTACAAAGAGGTACAAGGGCAGGAATCAACCATACGATCTATTTGTGGCTTCAGTTGCAGTCCTTCTTTTGCTTTTTGGCTTGATCCTCAGATGCGAAAGTATCCGGCGTCAGACACCATGGAAGAGATTAACACCAGATTATTAGCTTCGCCAAAAGCAATAGCCTTGGCTAAAGCAAATGAAGCAGAAATATTTAAAATGCTTTCTGTCTTCAGCGATCCTGATAGTCTGAAACCAGAACCCGGTACTGATACCAGTGGCTGGGTCTATACTCCAGATGAGATATTACTTCTCAAGTCATATGCTGGAGTAGTTTCAATTCTGACGCAGGCAACTAAAATCAGAATCGAGCAAGATTCAAGCGGTAGCAATATTCGTGGCCAAGGTCAGTTTGGTTATGGATCGGCTGCACGCCAGGCACTGATTGACGAATTTGCAGGCGATATTCAGGAGATCAATTCGGCTTGGCCAAATGCTTACCTGAAGCGGTATTTCATAGCTAATGAGTGGCGGTTGAAGGTCAAGGCTTACTGGAGTCTTTCGGGCTGGCTGGTGCTTGGGTTCATGTTTTGTGTGGCAGTATATTTGATTTGTCAGTTGTTTAAAACAGACATGAGTAAGGTTGTAAGGCAACTTGTAGCTGAGTCTCGTCCTGATTTCAACTTTAGGGAGCCATCCGAGATATATGCTAGATTTCGGCGAGAGCATCCTTGGCTCTGTCTGTTTAGACCATCACACAAGAAGCTTGTGGCAATACTTCGACTTCTGATTAACAAAGGCAGACAGGAGAAGGAAGAAAAAGAATTCGTTAGTAGAGTTAATTCTACTTGGGCAGGACTGGTAGCTGTTTGCTCGTCCGCCGGAGAAGATACCTATCTAGTCGGGCTTCGTGATGTCGCACTGAATCCAGGGCGAGACATGAATGCTCGCAAGGATGCCTTGCAACAGTTGTGGAGAAAATGGGACAAAGCAGTGGCTCACAAAGTAAGTCCCAAAAAATCAGTGGTAATCAAGCCCACTCCGGCACCGAAGTCAGGCGGTCCACCTGACAAAACTCGATACGAGCTTGCCAGGGAGGAACTACCAATTTGGGTCGAAGCCCTTAGGGGAGAAGATTTTTGGGCAAGTCTTAATACTGGTGCGATTGAGGCAATCACACTATACGCTAAGCTCCTGAATAGTGAGACGCACACCCATGAGCTTGAAGTTCTTTTGGGAATAACGTATCTTCCTCAGATGCTTTGTCGTAACACGCCGTTTTCTAAGGCGTTGAGAGACAGAGATATGAAGCGGATCCGCATACTCCTTCGGCTTGACGAGAAGTACACATAAGCCAACGACCAAGCATAGGCAGAAAGCGCGAAAGGGGAGGGATAATACACCACAAGGCCTTTGGGGTTAACCAGGGGTCTTTTTTATTGGTTTGTTTTTTTATAAAAAAACCCGTTCAGTAAAACTTACTAGGGTTGAATCGCTGTTTCATAAGAATCAGAATTTACGCACTTCATTAGGCACTTTTCCAGCGCCACCACATGTTGCGCAAGCTGGGCTACGAAGAGAGCCACTTTGGCCACTACCGCCACAGGCTTTGCATCGAACATAATCACTCGGAATATCAACCACACCAGCGCCATCACATGTTGCGCAAGTTGGGCTACGAAGAGCGCCACTTTGGCCACTACCACCACAGACTTTGCATCTTTCCATGGTCATTATTTTGATCACCTCCTTTTTGCAAAGAACAGCTAAGAAAGTTTGAAATTGTCCCATTGCCTATCTTATTATTTTATCAATTATTTGTCAATACATTATTTAGAAAAAGCCATAATTTTGGGTTACTTAATTTTATTAATTGTTTTTTTGTTTTCAAAATAGTATAATATAAAGAGACGGCTATTAAGCCGTGACGGCTCATATATATGTTTTCTGCAATAAAGAAAATTCAATTAATGGTCACCAGTCAGCCAAAAGGCGTAAATAAAAAAGACTGGCTTGCTTCCATGCCCGAGCTGGGTATTATTGCTGATGTAAGGCCAATTTTTGTTTTTCAAAAACCTTCAGCCGACATTACGCCAGATGTTTGGATTAAACTTGCTAGAGAAATTTATCAGAACTTTGATAAAGCCGAGGGCTTTGTAGTTTTGCACGGAGCTGATAATTTACTTTATACTTCTTCAGCCTTGTCTTTTTTACTACAAAACTTAACCAAGCCAATTATTTTTACCGGTAGCCATGGACTAGATACTAGAAAACAAGAAGTGAGGGCAAATTTAATAAATGCAACTCAGGGGGCAACCAGCGGGCTGAATGAAGTGGCGTTGATGTTTGGCAATCGCCTGCTTCGGGCAAACATTGCCCGTCAGGGGATTGAGGATTCATTAAATGTATTAACAACGCCTGTTGAAGGAATTCTTGGTAGAATTGATTTTAGCATTAGAATTTTTGACGGAGCCATTACCAAAAATAAAGGCAAGGTAAAATTGTTTGACAAGCTTAGTGATAAAATTGAAATTATTCAGTCAAACCCAGTGATTAATTTGAAAGCCTTGGCCAAGCGCGTTGTTAATAAAGAAGGCATCATTGTTAATATGGACCAGTATCAGGATCTGCCCCAAGATTTAATGTTTTTTTTAGAAAAAATAACGGCGGACATACCCGTTGTGATTTGGACCAATCAACTGCAATCAAAGATTTTGGCACCAAAAAATGTTTTATTAATAAATAACTTAACTTGGGAGACAGCTGTTGTTAAGTTTATGTGGGCTTTGGGCCAGACTAAAAATATTAAACAAATCAAAGAATTAATGGCTAAAGAAATTGCCGGGGAGATTATTGAGTAGTAATTTAAATCAAAATCAATTTAACAATTTAACAATTTAACAATTGAACAACTGTGATTATTAATATAGAAATTGTTATATTGCTAAATTGCTGGATATCTCATAAATAACATGCGTATATACTTTACTGCTGACAATCAAGCTGAAGAAAGACTGCAAAAAAGATTTTCAAGTATTATTGAAAAATTAAGTAATGCAGGAGTTTTAGTAATGAGCAACTTGGCTGACAAAAATTTGACTGGTTTTTCTACTCAGGATTTAGATAAAATTAATCAAGCCGGGGAAGGGTTGTTGGAAAAAATGGATGCTTTAATAATAGAAGGTACTAGGCCGGTTACTGAAAGCGCTTATCTAATTGCTATTGCCCTGGCTCACCATAAACCAATTCTTTATTTATCGGAGAAAGGTAGGCCAATAAACAAGAATTTAGTTCACTTACAAAAGGACAAAAATACCGCCAAGTTTTTAAACTTAAAATATTACACAGAAAATGTTTTAGAAAAATTACTTCTAGATTTTTTGCAGACTATTGAAAAAGGTGAAGGCCGAGAAGCGCCGACAATTAAATTTACGTTGCGCATTACTTCGCGGATTGAACGTTATTTACATTGGAAGACTCATAATACAAAAGTTTCCAAAGCAGATTTTTTACGAGAACTAATTGAGAAATTAATTGACGAAGATCAAGACTATAAAAAGTTTGTTGGAAAATGATAGAACGCGAATAAACACGAATTAGGCGAATTCACGCGAATTAAATTTGCGTCCGTTCGTTTCATTCGCACAATTCGTGTTCTATTTTTTTGCTTGACAACTTCAACAGATATGATAATATAATAGAAGAAATAAAGCCGTCGCACATATTAGCGCCGTCGCAATGAATAAAAAATTGAAAAAGAACATTGAAAATTTTTCACCTCAGAAGGGCCATGGTGGAATTTTTTTTAAAAAATAATGTTGCGCCGTCTACGTTGTGCGCCGTCGTCGTAAGCTGTGTATAACTGAGTTAAATTCTAAATCCTAAAATTCGATATTCGATATTCGATATTCGATATTCGAATTTCGGATTAATTATATAAAACTATTTAATTAAAATTATGAAAAATAGATTAAAAATCAATATTGGTGACAGAACTAAAATGATCCTAAACGGTGCACCAAAAGAACTGGAAGTGGTTAATGTCATCTCAGGCGATAAAAAATTAGATAGTGAATTTTCTTTTTTCATGTCAGTTCAAGATCTTTTTGGCTGCGGCTATTTGGACAAGGTTGATATTACCCTGCCGGATGGTCGAATTATTGAATGCCGTCCTTTACACTCGATGCTTTAGAAATCTCTCATCAGAGTCTTAGAGTCCTTGGCACTTATAAATTAATTTGTGGGTTATCGTGCTTTTCGCGCCTGCCCGCCGAAATAATAATTTTTGTGGACTATTAGAGCTTTTCGCGCTATGTTGAGCCTATGAGTCGGCAGGAATATAATATTATGTAGGCGGGCTATGTTGAGCCTGTGGCCTGCTAATCAAATGCATAAGCGCTATGAATTCTACAGTAGGCCTAAGGCTCTGATGAGAGGTTTTTAGAAGTTGAATTATAGCAAACAAATCAACACGGCGTCACTTTCGCTATGTTTTTGTACAAGGGTTCTTTGAAAAAAAGAGGAGAAAGTGTCATGAAGATCCTGTTAATTGACCCGCCATTTCAAAGGTTGATCGGTTTTTATCGCTTTTATTTTCCTCTAGGTTTGACCTACTTGGCCGCTGTTTTGAAACAGGCTGGCCATGAGGTCTTAATCTATGACGCCGAACACGATATTAGCTGCATCAGCCCAGCAATGAAGGATGCCGCATCTAGTCATCATCTTTATCTTGAAGGATTAGACGATGATAATCATCCTGTCTGGCAAGAACTCCAACGAGTTTTGGAGGAATTCAAGCCCCAGGCGGTAGGTGTTTCAGTCTTGACTCCTAAGTTGGCCACTGCTGCAAAAACGATTCGGTTAATCAAGAAACACAATAGTCGAATTATTGTATTCGCAGGCGGTGAACACGTAACAGTTAGGCCTCAAGACATTATCAAAGAGGGGGCTGATTACGTTGTTTGTGGTGAAGGTGAATGTGGCACGGTTCAATTGATCGAACAGCTCGAAGGTGTCGGCTGTCCGTCCAAAATCATCCGCAGTCCGTTGATTGAGAATTTGGATACTTTGCCCTTGCCCGCTTTGGAGTGTTTACCAAACATACAGTCCTATCGGCCGATTGACCTCGGTTTGATGATGGACGCTAGAGGATGTCCGTTTGGTTGCAATTTTTGTAGCCTGCGGACTATTTGGGGTCGTCGAGTTAGGTATCACTCCATTGATCGAACCGTTAGAGAAATTGCTTTACGACAAGAACACTATGGAACAAAATACATCTCTTTTCGTAATGGTACATTCACTTTCGATCGTTCGAGGGTAGTAGCTCTCTGTTATCGGATGCTGGACGAGAGAATTGATGTTGAGTGGGAATGTCTGACGCGGGCTGATACTACCGATGCAGAACTGCTACAACTAATGCAAACCGCTGGATGTCGGACTGTAAGAGTAGGGATAGAGTCAGGAAGCGAGAAGATTCTTCAGTACATGAATAAGGGTGTTACTCTGTCCCAGATTCGAGCAGCCGCAAAGGTATTGAATCAAAGTGGTTTGTTCTGGGCGGCGTACTTCATGCTTGGAGTACCTGTCGAGACTGAGGAAACGATTAGAGAAACCCTGGACTTGATTGCTGAGATTAATCCACCCTTCGTTACTCTGGCTCGATTTAGCCCTTTGCCTGGAACCTTGATGTATCAGGAAGTGGTTGATGCCGGCATGCTGGATGAAGACACAACCGATTGGACATGGGCGGCTAATCAGTCTTTGGGCAAAGCCTTTGTTAGGTATATGTCTCAGGAGCGATTTCTGGATTTGATGCAAGGAGCAGCTCAGTTTGTTAAAGAGCACAATTCTCGACAAGCTGAGATTCGTTCCGATCCACGTCTCAAATAGAAGGTTGCTGACGAGATTGTTTTTCCAGACAGTCTCGCTTTTTTTTATGCATTTAACTTGATATAATTAAGATATATAAAATAATATGATCAAACGTAAAATTTTATTGTTAGGCGGTACTGGCTTTTTAGGTTCGGAAATCGCTAAGTTAGCCCCAAAAAATATTGAACTTGTGAAAACAAAATTTGATTTGTTGAATTTTTGTTTACTGCAAGAAAAATTGAATAATATAAAACCTCAAATTATTATTCATGTTGCCAGAGTTAATCCTTTTGATCATAATCCTGACAAGGTCAGAGAGGCCACTCAAAAATTAGTTGAAGCTGTTAAATTAATTAATGCTAAGTTGGTTTATGTTTCATCAGATGCAATTTTTGATGGTAAAAAAGGTAATTACAAAGAAGATGACAGACCAAATCCAAAGACTAATTATGGCAAAGCCAAACTTGTAGCCGAAGAAATAATTACGAACAGCCTTGATAGTTTTATTATTGTTAGGCCCAGTTATATTTACGGCCAGACTAATGGCCATTGGGACAAAAGAATCCAAGAGTTAATAGATCAAATTAAAAGTCAGCAAACAGTATATCGTTTCAAAGATATGTATCGTTCGCCTATTTTGGTTACTAATTTAGCTAATGCTATTTGGCAATTAATTAATAAAGATTTTTCCGGGGTTATTCATATTGCTGGAACAAGGAAGAGTGTTTTTCAATTTAGCTATGAACTTGTTAAAAGCTTAGGACTTGATTTTAAATTAATTAAATCTGATTTTTTGAAAGATAGTAAATTAGACATTGCTCCTGATACCTCTTTAAGTATTGATTTAGCCAAGAAGATTATTAATTTTAGGTCGAAATAGATTCACTTTTATTTTAAAGTAGTATGAAAATTTATAAGCCTAAAAAAGAAAGTGACTATATTTTTTTATTTTCTTTATTTAATATAAAAAATTATAAGTATATCGAAGAAGTAAGTGAAAGTCCAGATGCTATTAAAGAAAAAACTAAACTACCAGGCCGAAGTGATTATATTATTACGCTTGATGATAAAAAGATTGGCTGGTTTAGTTTTCGTCAGAAAGGCAATACAGCAAGGTTTGGTATCATTTTACATCGTAACTATCAAGGCAAAGGTTATGGTAAAGAGGCAATGAGGTTGCTAGAAAGAGAAGCTAAAAAGTTAGGAATTAAAAAATTAAAACTTGAGGTTTTCGAAGTTAACGTCAGAGCAATTAATCTTTATATAAAAACCGGCTTTAAGGAAACTAATAAAATGATTATTATGGAGAAAAAGATTTAAATAGTCATTTTGCCAAAATTTGTGAATACTCTGGCCTTTTTTCTTGAATCTTCTATCATGTTTTAATTATTTAAGATATGACAAACATAATATTTAAGTACAATCCGGCTAAAGAATTTGATAATTTTAAAGATACTTCGGTTTCTGTTAATAATCCAGAGCCGACGCCGGTTTTTAAATTGTATCTCAAAAAATATAAAAAATTAGAAAAAGATAAAATTATTTTGTTTGCTAAAAATTATTTGGTTGAGCAAAAAATTGATATTAAAAAAATAAGAAATGAAACTAAAGCAAGGTGGCAAAAAATAAATAAGCAATTTTTTACCAGAGCCAACAAAATTTTTAAAAGTCAGTTGCCAATTGATGAAATTACGGCCTATCTAACAATTGATAATCGTTGTAGTTATAATTTCAATAAAAACTATTTTTTCGTTCATTTAAATAGTAGTCATACAAATAGAACAATTATGCACGAGTTATGGCATTGGTATTTTTGGCATAATGGTGGCCAGGAAATAGAAAAGAAATATGGTTATGTGGTTTTTAATAATATCAAAGAATCTTTAACAGTTTTATTGAATGTTGAATTTGTTGATTTGCTCGAAGGAATAATTGATAAAGGTTATATACAGCATCAATTATTAAGAAAGGAAATTATTAAATATTACAAGCAAACTAATGATATTTATTCTGTAATTAATTATTGTTTAGAGGAAATTTATAAGTTGAACAATAAATAGAATAAAAATTTTAAATTTATGAATTTAAAACATTATTATGGCTCCAAAGGTGCTTACCTTAAGGAGCATAAAGACTATTTTTCCAAAAAACAGCTTAAAAAGGATGTTGATTTTTTAATTGACACTTTAAATTTAAGTAAGAAAGATACAATTTTAGATCTCGCTTGCGGACACGGCAGACATACAATTGAGTTGAAGAAAAGAGGTTTTAATGTTGATGGGTTAGACTTTTCCGATTATTTAGTTAAGATGGCAAAGCAACAAGCACGTCGTGAGAATTTGCAGATGAATTTTTATAGACAGGATATTCATAATATTAATCTTAATAAGAAATATGATAAGATTTTTTTATTTTTTTCTGAATTTGGTTTATTTGACGCTGACAAAGTGTTAAAAAATGTAAAAAAAATATTAAAAAAGAAAGGCTTATTTATATTAGATTATGATAATGTTTTTAGGTTAACTCAATATTTGATTAAACATCCGAAAAGTTCCTATGAATTTGATTTTTTAAGGATGGAGCTTAAGGAAAAAAGGAAAAATGGCCCAGGGGTTAAATATTATACTTTTCCTATGCTGGAGAGATTATTTCAAAATAATAAACTGAAAATTAAATCAGTTTATGGTAATTACAAAAAAGACGCTCTAGATAAAAATAGTAAACGGATTATTATAGTTAGCAGTGAATCTTAAAAGTTGGTAAAAGCTAATCTGTTCTACGACTGGTCCGGAGGATCACCAAAATTGGTGAATACTCCGGGCCTTTTTCTTTAAATCTTCTATCGTGCTACAATTATTTATATGAAAGATAAAGACATAAAACTTAGAAATATAAAAAAATCTGATTTAAAATATTTTTTGAAATGGTGGAAAGATAAAGATTTAATCAAGCTTACCAGTGGTATTTATGAGAAATCAAATAGTGTCTTAGAGGGTTATTTTTTTGATATGCTGAATTCAAAAGTTAATCAATATTATTTGATATTATTAAATAATAAATCAGTTGGTAATATTTCAATTTCAAAAATTAATGATTCCACATTTGAAATGCAGATTATTGTTGGTGATAAGAAATATTGGGGCAAAGGTTTTGGAAAAATAGCCATTCAAAAATCATTGGAGATTGCTTTTGATAAATTAAAATACAAAAAAGCCTACCTGGAAGTTAGGCCAGATAATTTAAGGGCAATTAAGGCCTATCAAAATTGTGGTTTTAAAAAATTAGGTTTAAAAAAGTATCCTAAAAATAAATATCAGCCAATAGTTTTAAAAATGGCTCTAGCAAAAAAAGATTTTAAAATAATAAAGCACTCAGTTGTTCTCTGCGTCTGTTAAGATTTTTTTAGCCATTTGTATTTGCTGTCCAATGAAAGCCTAAGAAAATGAGCTATTTAATAGAGGTGTCATCGGGTTTAACTTGATGATGCCTCCCTCTTTTTTATTGCTAGGAATTTTTGGTCAAAATTATCCAGATTTTCTTTCAAGGTGGTAAAGAATAAAGGTTGAAGAGTTTGAACTGATTTATTATTCGCTATTAAAGTCTGTTTTTGCCAATAGCTAATATCATCTTTTTTACTAAGCATTGGTTTCAACGGAATATTAAATCCATTAATAAAAATAATTCGGTTTTCTGGAGTATTACAAAAATATTTTTCTTTCCCCATGCTAATTGTCTTTTCTAAACTGGCAAATTGACAATCTACCGGTAGCCAGCCATAAGGATGAAGGTAAATACTTGCCCAGGCATGTTCATTTAGTTTTGGATTATTTTGATTAAACCAAAAGCCAGTATCTACTTTGGCCAAAATTCCAATTGCTCGGCAAAGGGCGACGAACAGGCCACTGTATTCGGCGCAGTCACCATGAAGATTTTTAAAGTTAAGATTTGCCACGCCGCGCTTGGCCGGCGGATATTGGTAAGTGAAATTTTTTGCCACCCAGCAAAAGATTTTTTCCGTTGCAGTATATGGATTATCTTTTTTTGAGGTAATTTTTTTTGCCAATGATTTGATTGCTGGAGATTGTTCCAAAAACGGTTCGGACTTTGTATATTGTTTTTTGATTTTCAGCGGGATCATTTTTTGATTAATTTTTTCCGACCTTATTTCTTGTTTTAAAAAAGCATTTTGATAATCAAAAGCTAATTTAAGTTCAAATTTTGGTTTATTAGTCTGCCAATAGGCAATTTTATTTTTACTCTGGTCGCTATAAATGGATTTTGATTTTGGTTCTATTGTAAGCTTATCAATTTTTTGAAGATAATTTGATTGTGGTAAGGCCAGCCATATTTTTAAATGACTTGGTAAATGTTGTTTTATTTTTGTATTGTAAGTTATTATATAAGTTTGTTGCATAGTGTTATAATTATACCATGTGATCTATAATTATTTAAGATATGACAAAGATAATTTTTAAGTACAATCCAGCTAAAGAATTTGATAATTTTAAAAATACGTCAGTTTCTGTTAATAATCCAGAGCCGACGCCGGTTTTTAAATTGTATCTCAAAAAATATAAAAAATTAGAAAAAGATAAAATTATTTTGTTTGCTAAAAATTATTTGGTTGAGCGACGCATTGATATTAAAAAAACAAGAAATGAAATAAGCAAGGTGGCAAAAAATAGATAAGCAATTTTTTACTAAGGCCAATAAGATTTTTAAAGGTCAGTTGCCAATCGAAGAAATTACAGCCTATCTAACAATTGATAATCGTTGCAGCTATAACTTTAGTAAAAATTATTTCTTTGTCCATCTAAACCTTGATCAGACGAATCGAACAATTATGCATGAATTATGGCATTGGTATTTTTGGCACAATGGTGGCCAGGAAATAGAAAGGAAATATGGTTACGCGATTTTTAATAATATTAAAGAATCTTTAACGGTTTTATTGAATGTTGAATTTGCTGATTTACTTGAAGGAATAATAGATAAAGGTTATGTGCAACATCAATCCTTAAGGAGGAAAATTATTAAACATTATACACGAACTAATGATATTTATTCTGTAATTAACCATTGTTTAGATGAAAATCTATAAACCAAAAAATCTAGAAGATTTTAAATTTATTGCCAAGCTCTGGAGTGAGACAAAAAATAATAAGTTTATGCTTACTCGCATGATCACTGCTCAGGATGCCAAGGACAGGATTAAGAATAAAAACAATTTTACTTACATAGTTGAAGTTGATGGCAAGAGAGTTGGTAATTTAAATTTACGAAAAACAGATGAAAACAAGGTCGGACGACTTGGCATTATTATTGATTATAAATCTCAAGGCAAAGGCTATGGCAAAGAGGCTATGGGTTTGCTAGAAGAAGAAGCTAAAAAATTAGGAATTAAGAAATTGAAATTAGAAGTGTTTGTCAATAATAAAGTGGCAGTTAATCTTTATAAAAAAATCGGTTTTAAAGAAACCGGCTGGATGATTGTCATGGAAAAAAAGATTTAGATTTTTGACAGTTTTCCCTCTTTTTTAATCACTATAAATTTTTGGCTGAAACTTTTCAGATTTTTATCAAAGGTAGTAAAAAACAGAGGCTGAAGAAGTTTTCGTAATCTTTTTTCAAAGGGGCCTCAAAATGTAAATAATGGATGATTATAAATAAATAGGTTTATGTTACTAACAGAACAAGAATTTGATAATAAAAAAATTTCTCGCCTTAATATTGCTAAACAAAGTATAAAGGCAAAATCATTTTCTAATTGTCAATTTGAAAAGTGTGATTTTACAGAAAGCAATTTTATTAACAACGAATTTTCAGATTGTAAATTTGTAGGTTGCAATTTTAGCCTTACTACATTTCCCGAAACTGGATTAAAAGAAGTCGAATTTATAAATTGTAAATTAGTCGGTATCAAATTTTATAAATGTAAACTTAAACTTCTAAAAATTAAATTTATTAAGTGCATCATAGAATATTGTAATTTTTCAAGTCTTGATTTAAGAAATACTCCGTTTGTCGAATGTGAAATTAGAGAAACTGATTTCATTGATAACGACCTAACTAAGGCTGATTTTTCAAAATCAATTTTTTATAAAAGTATTTTTCACAACACAAACCTTACTAATACAAATTTTATTGGCTCAATTAATTATAATATTAACCCAAGCAATAATATATTAAAAAAAACGAAGTTTTCCAAATCGGAAGTCATTTCCCTGTTGCAAGACTTAGATATTATTATTGAAGAGTAGAATTATGAAAAGACTTATTCATAATTTTTACGACGTACAACAGGTGTATTATTCTTTGGTACCATTATTTTTTTAAAACTTGTTCCCGCCGAGACGGGTAGGCAACAAGGTGCTCTGTAGAAAGTATATTAATCAAAAATTTAATTTTGTGGTATAATTAAGATCAATAGGATCTTATTTTTATATGTACTAAACAGACGTTAGTTTAATTTTGTTTTATGTTACAGAATTTAATAATTATCACAACATCCTTATTAGCAATTTTTGCTTTTTCGCTTGGTATTTTTAGTTTATGGCGAAACCCAAAAGCTAGAGTGGTTCAGCTTTGGTTTTTAACCAGTATGGCCGTAACAATTTGGGCGGTTGGATATTTATTGTCAATATCTGCGAAAACTGACGCTGAGTCATTTTTTTATTTACGCCGTTTGGTTTATGTAGGTGCTTCTTTGATACCGATCTTAACTTTTCATTTCATTACTACATTTTTGTTTAAACATATTAAGTATAGGTTTTTAATATACTTTGGTTATATTGTGGGCTTTCTTTTTTTGGTGCTAATTAACTTTACAGATTTAATCATCAAGGGAGTTTTATACTTGGAAGATTTTGGTCGCTACGAAGAAGTTACTTCAGTTGGATTTAAAATATTTTTAGCCTATTTTTTATTTTATGTAGTTTACAGCATTTATCTTTTGGCTAAAGGGTATAAGGAGAATGACGGAATAAGGCGACACCAGCTTTTTTTCATGCTCTTGGCGGCAATTATTGCTTTTGTTGGTGGAGTTTCCAATTTTGTTTCTGATTTGATTAGAGTTTATCCTTATGGTCAGATGATTGTTTGGCTTTATCCAATATTTATTACTTATGGTATTTTTATTGATGAGATTAAGATTAAAATAAAGTTTTAATTTTTTTATGAAATATATAAAAAAAATATTAGAATATATAGATAGCAACAAGCTTTATCCTGACCTGAGAATAATTGAAGGGGGAGCTGAACCGGAAGTAGTTATTGACGGAAAAAAGGTATTAATGTTTTCTTCAAATAATTATCTTGGCTTGGCAACTCATCCAAAGATAGTAGAGGCAGCGATTGATGCAACAAAGAAATATGGAGTTGGTTCTGATGGATCGAGAATGTTATCAGGTAATTTACGAGTGCATCGTGATTTTGAATTAGCTATTACTAAGTTTAAAGGTGGAGAAGATGCTATTGTTTGGCCAACTGGTTATTCAGCAAATGTTGGGGTGATTTCAGCTATTATGTCACCCCCTAAAGTTGGTGCTAAAGATTTTCTTCAGAAAAAAAGTGTAATTATCAGTGATGAATTGAATCACGCAAGTATAATTGATGGATGCAAAATGAGTAAACAGAAAATTGTTGTATATAAACACTGTGATCCTGCCGATTTAGAAAAGAAATTAAAAAAATATAAAAGACGAAGAAAGCTTGTCATTACAGATGGTGTTTTTAGTATGGATGGTGACATTGCTCCTTTAGACAAAATCGTTCCTCTTTGTAAAGAATATGATGCAATGTTGATGATAGATGAAGCTCATGCTACGGGGATGTTAGGTAAGAATGGACATGGCACTCTTGAACATTTTGGTCTGAAACCGGTTGAAGATGCTGATATAGTTTTAGGTACTTGCAGTAAGGCTTTAGCAGCCACTGGTGGTTTTGTTGTTGGTAGTAAAGATTTGATCAGATATTTAAGAGTTATTAGTCGTTCTTATATTTTTTCAACTGCAATGACACCAGCCGCTTCAGCTTCTCTTCTTAAAGCTCTAGAAATTATAGAGACTGATCCTAGTATTAGAGAGAGAATGTGGGATAATGTTGAATATATACGAAGTGGTTTTCATAAACTTGGTTTCGACACTTTAACCAGTGAAACACAAATTATTCCTATCTTAATTGGTACCGAAGAAAATGCCATTCAATTTAGTAGGAAATTATTTGATATGGGAATTTTTGGTCCTTGTGTAAGATGGCCTGCAGTAGAAAAGGGTAAAGCTAGAATTCGATTTACAGTTATGGCGACCCATACAAAAGAACAGATCGATTATTTGTTGAAATGTTGTGGGGAAATTGGTAAGGTGTTGAGAATTTTAATATAATAAGTATGAAAATACAGAAAATTGTAATATTTACAATAGATAGTTTGTATTCTAATTTGGTTTTAGATAATTTGGTTTCAGAATTTGGTGACAGAATCACCATGATTTGTCTATCTGATCGTTATGCAGGTAAACATGGTTCATTTTTACATCAACTGAAAGAGAATTTTAAGAGATCAGGTTTACATTTTGTAAATTATTTAAGTATTGTTTTTGTTTATTATAAATTTATCATTTTCATATTTAATATAATTAATAATATTTTTTCTTCAAAGCGTAGGGTCAGATCAATAAAACAATTAGCAAAGCAATATAATATACGCATATTGAAAACAGAAGATATAAATAAAAATGAAGTTGAAGAGATAATTAAAAAAGTTAATCCAGATTTAATAATTTCTATTTTTTTTGACCAATTAATAAGAGAAAATATATTCACTATCCCGAAGTTTAGGACAATTAATGTGCATCCTGGCTTATTGCCAGATTATCGCGGCCCTTTTCCTACTTTTTGGGCTTTAAAAAATGGTGAAAAAGAATTTGGATTATCTATTCATTATGTCGATAGTAATTTTGATACAGGTGACATAATTCTTCGTGAAAAAATTAATATTGGTGATCCAAAAAGTGTTTTGGGGGTGGATTATAAAATTTACAAAGAGGTAGCCAAATTTACAGCTAAAGTATTAAATCTTATTGAGTCTAACAATATATCCGCTTATTTCCAAAAGAATTCGGGTGTGTATTATTCTTTTCCCTCAAGGGAGGATATTCATAAAGCAAGTCAGTCTAAAATAAAACTTTTCACTATTAACGAATTTATAAAATATTTTATTTAGCATGAATTTATTATTTTACTATAAAATCGTCTACATAATCACCGCTTTTAGCAGTTTTATTTTTGCATTAATTATTTTAAGAAAAAATAATAAAGCAAAATTTAATATACTTTATGCTCTAGTTAACTTTAGCGTCATAGTTTGGGCTATTGGTCGCTATGCCTCACTTATAGTTGATTCGCACGCTTTAGCTTTATTCTGGGTTAGAGTTTTGTATATAGGATCAATATTAATTTATATCTTTTTTCTTCATACTATTTTAATTTTGTTAAAGATTGATCAAAAACGAAAAATTGTTTTGATTATTTTTTATCTTAATGCTACTTTATTAAGTCTTGTAAATATTTTTGATTTAGTTACTGGGAGTAATTTTTTTGTTCTCGATGTTGTTCCTAAAATATTTTTTCCTTTCTATGAGACCCCAGGTCATTTTTATATTTTACAATTAATAGCAAATACATTTATACCGATATATGCAGTTGTAGAAATGATTTTCGCCTATAGAAGTTCACAAGGATTAAAGCGTGGTCAGATAAGATATATTTTAATTAGTTCTTTATTTGGAATGGCCGGCGGGGGAACCATTTTGTTTTTAGTTTACAATATACCTATCCAACCTTTTGGACTTCCTCTTGTTTTAATACAATTTTTAACAATGACTTATGCTATTACCCGGTATCGATTAATGGATATCCGTTTAGTTATTGTTAGATCTATAATTTTTGGTTTTTTTGTTTTTCTTATCACCGCTATTTACGCCATCCTCTCCGCTATCATTGCCACATTTTTTGAAAGCATAGTTGGTTTCACTTCAAATATTACAGTTGGCATAATCGTTGCCATCCTCATCGTCATCGGCTATGGTCCTTTGCGAAAATTAATCGAACGCTCCACCAATCGTTTCCTTTACAAAAAAACCTATGACCCTGATGAGCTTTTAGCTCAAATCTCTGCAGTTACATCTTCAATTCTTGATTTAAAAAATCTTTTGACATCCATTGGCATGACACTTGACGAGGCATTCCATACCCAAAGAATCGGCGTTGCCTTGTTGAATAAGAAAAAAGAATTAGCTGTTGTTTATAAAAATAATTTTGAAGAAGGCGTGGCCGAGTCTTTGGTTGGTTTCCCTGGTGCAGTTGCCGCTTTATATAAAGAGATCAAGCAAGTTGGTGGTATGTTGGTTATTGATGAAATTAAGACTCGTTTTGAAAACGGCGAATTTAAGCCGGCAAATTCGAGACTACTTTTAGAAATTCATAAAAGTGATGTTGCTTTAGTTATCCCGCTGTATGTTAAAGAACAGTTAATTGGTATTGTTGCTTTAGGTAATAAAAAATCCGGCGATCCTTACAATCATCAGGATTTGAGAACCTTGAATATCATTGCTAGTCAGGCTGCCATTGCCATTGAAAACGCCAGGCTTTATGAAGAGCTAAAAGATTTTTCTGGCAAGCTGGAAGTGCAAGTCAAAGCCAAGACTATGGAACTGCGCAAGGCAAATGATGAGCTTAAACAGCTTGACCAGGCAAAGTCCGAATTCATTTCTATTGCTTCCCATCAACTGCGCACACCACTTACTGTTATTAAGGGTTATATTTCTATGATGCGTGAAGGATCGTTTGGCGAGATTTCACCAGTGGTTATGAATAATTTAGAAAAAGTTTATATTTCAAATGAGCGCCTTATTGGCTTGGTAGAAAATTTGCTTGATATTTCTCGAATTGAAAGTGGCAAGCAGAAATTTGATTGGCAGAAAACTCAGCTTGAAGATTTGGCTGCAACAATTGTTGATAATTTGAAAAAGAATGCCAAAGATAAAGGTTTAAAATTATTATTTCACAAACCAAACAAAAAATTACCAATTATTTTGGCTGACCCAAATAAGCTCCACGAGGTGATGATGAATTTTATTGATAATTCAATTAAGTATACTGAAAAAGGTGAGATTAATGTTCGACTGGTTGCTGAGCCAAAAGGTATGATTACTTTTTGTGTTCAAGATCATGGCCGAGGGGTTGATCCAAAAGTCATGCCTCTTTTGTTTAGAAAATTTTCTCGTGGCAAAGACAGTTTTCGTGTTCATACCGAAGGTGTTGGCTTGGGTCTTTATGTTGCCAAGATGGTTATTGATTCACACTATGGAAAAATTTGGGCTGAAAGCGAAGGTCGAAATAAGGGCTCAAAGTTTTGTTTTTCAATTCCAATAAAAAATTCCAAAATAGAGCAAGAAGCTAAACAAAAACCAAAAGAAGAAATTAAAAAATAAATTCAAATAAATTTTTTCAACCAAACAGTAATGTAACAATTTATTAATTTAACATTTTTTCTCCATTGTTAAATTGCTGAATTGCTACATTGTTTTTTTACATAAAAATAATATTGTTGACATCAAGATTTAGATGTGGCAAGATTTTAGTAGGTTAATAGCAAAACACAAACCGAAAGGGTTGCATGATGAAAAAGGAACAAATTCCTGGTGAACAAGTAGTGCTTAAACTTTTGGAAGCGTGGGTAGTAAAAGCGAAAATGACGGTTTCGTCAGCTGCAGAAATTGCTAACGGAGTGATTGCCGTTATCTTGAGTAATGGTGACTATGTTATTATGTTTAACACAATCACCTATGAAGGGACTCAGGAGGCTATTGCTGCTTCCGGCGGAATTGACAAAGTGATGCTAGCAGAGTGGGTTGCCAACAAACGCAATCTTGGGTGTCTTTGGACCGCATTCAAACACGCGCCAGTTGATTTTGGTAAATTTCGACTAGAGTGTGTAAGTACATTACTTGTGTGTAAAAACAAGAAGCCTATTTCTTGGCTTCTAAATCCTGTGCCAATACCTTGGGATCATGTTGAGGTGACCGCTGACTTGCCAGCAACTGCACGAATAGAAAGCCCCCTGACTCGTGCCATGGACCAGGCGATGGCACCTGACGGTATTGACCCCGATCTTCTCGCTAAGTTGGAGGAACTAGATCTGCCAGGGATACAAGCGATTGAAGATCAATCGGGTAATCTTCCTATAGCCGATAGGTGTCCAGATTCCTAAGTCTAGGATTTTCGGAGGAAAATTTTTTTTAGTAAGCCCAAGCGATTCTCGCCTGGGTTTTTTTATTTTGTAACTTATAACATATAACATGTAACATGCAACTTAATTCAGATTGTTACAAGTTATATGTTACAAGTTTTTATGTTATAATGATTTCAATGAGAATCAAAGTCACCAAATTTTTTCTCCTAACCTTTAGCCTAGTTTTGCTGGGTAGTTTTTTATTTACTACGCCCGCTTTTGCCTCAATTGAGCTGGTCAAGTCCTCAGACTTTGGTACTGTCTATTATATTGATAATAGCGGTGTGCGTCATACTTTTCCGAACGAAACTACATATACCAGTTGGTATGGTAATAATTTTTCTAAAATAGTAACAGTTTCAAATAGTTTTTTATTTAATTATCCTTTGGGAAAAAATATTACAATTAAGCCTGGCACTCATTTGGTTAAAATTAGAACAGCCCCACAAACTTATGCAGTCGAGCAGGGTGGGGTATTGCGGGAAATTCTTAGCGAAGATGTCGCTGAAAGAATTTATGGGAAGGATTGGTCTGAGCGAGTGGTTGATGTACCTGATGTATTTTTTGATAATTATATTTTAGGTAGTCCTATTGAAACAGAACGTGATTTACCTAGTAGCATTTTGTATCAAAATAAAGACACTAATAAATATTTTTATTTTAGTAATAGTCTATTGACTCCTTTTTTGTCAGAGGAAGCAGTTTTGGCTAATGGCTTTAAGTTAACTGATGCAATATTGGCTAATTATGATTTTCAAAAACGCGAGCGACCAATTACTGGCTTAAACAAAAATATTTTTGATCCAGTAGCCCTGCCAATTCTTGATAACCGTGATTGTGAAAATAAAAAGTTAAAAGCAGCTGTAATATTTTTAACTGAAGGAAATTATTCAAATGATGAAATTACAAAAGTCCAAAATATTAAAAAAGAAATCTCTGCGCGCTATAACTGGGTGACACATGGACTTTCTGAAATTGATGTTAGTTATCCAACAGTGATTTCACTTAATGACGGGTATTTATTACAAAAAAGAAATGACAACACGACTAATATCAAAAACGAATTGATTAATACTTTTTACGATAGTCACCCTGATATTTTTGACTTTATTATTATTTGGACTAATTTTATAACGCCTCAAGAAGATGCTAGCGAGATTGCTCATTTTTCTCCAACCAGTAATATTTGGGAAGGAATTGGTAAATACAATTTTGATTCTAGTTTTATATATGGTGGCACGGGTAAGCTGAAAGGAACAATTGTCATGGGTAATATTAATAAATATAATCCTGAAGACGAGAAGGGCTTGAATGAATCATTGAATGTTGTGATGCATGAGATTTTACACAATTGGGCAGCATATGTAGATTTCATCGATGAAGATGGCAACAGGAGTGAGGCCTTGCTTCGTGATAAAGATTTCAAACACTGGAGTTATTATGGCGGATTTATTTCTCCTTTGGGTGGCTCTGGCTGGATTGATAATGGTAACGGCACTTTTACTAATGGCTTAACGAAAATTGCGGATACGAATTTGCGCCAATACAGCCAACTCGATTTATATTTGATGGGTTTATTACCGGCAATTTCAGTTGATCCAATAATGTATGTTGAGCCAACAACCAAAGGAGAAGTTGGCAACATAATTTCTGGCAAAGCCTTGTATGTTGATATTGAACAAATTATTTCTGCTAATGGAAAAGTTAGATGCAATTTTAATTGACAAAACTAAAAATTTGTGCTATCCTGTATATAGAGGTAGACAAATCGTCTATCTTTTTATAATTACTACTAATTACGAATTAATACGAATATAGGAATTAAATTAACTGGGTTTATTTGACCTCTCGGTTAACTTTACTTATTTGTATATTCGTAACGATTTGTATTTGTAGTAACAACAGAAACATGAAAACATCAAACACAAAATTATTATTGGCCGCATTTCTTATGCTTGCGGTTTTTTTTA
>FLOH01001462.1_pt1 | contig 36993 bp, 30 predicted proteins | sample 756751 | NCBI WGS metagenome assembly FLOH01 (sample SAMEA4026879, study PRJEB14308) | marine metagenome | biome: coastal water; material: water | depth 74 m
GTATCATCGAAGTACTTATGCAACAGTACATCCTCGCGGATTAAAATCGCATTATGATTGGCGATTGGAAGCCATCGATCGCGCCATGCGTGTGGGCATTGATGACGTGGGTATTGGCGTGCTGTTTGGTTTGCACGATTGGCACTTTGAAATGCTGGCGCTTATGCAACATTCGCAATATTTAGATCGCGAATTTGGTGTGGGACCGCATACGCTTAGCGTGCCGCGATTAGAGCCTGCCTTTGGTTCTGTGTTGGCCGATCATCCACCTGCACCGGTTGCCGATAACGATTTCAAAAAAATTATTGCGATATTGCGTCTTGCCGTGCCTTATACCGGCATTATTTTATCCACGCGAGAAAATGAAACCATGCGCCGTGATGCATTGGCACTAGGGGTTTCTCAATTATCGGCTGGCAGCCGAACAAACCCCGGCGGTTACGCGGATTCAAAATTTGACGCCAGCCAATTTTCGTTAGGCGACCATCGCTCGCTCGATGAAGTGGTTTATGACGTCGCTTCTATGGGCTATGTTCCCAGCTTTTGCACCGCTTGTTATCGATTAGGCCGCACCGGACATGATTTTATGTCGCTCGCCAAACCGGGCGGAATTAAAGAATATTGTGGCCCCAATGCGCTCGCTACGTTCCAAGAATATTGTGACGATTACGCGCGTGATGAAACGAAAACGATGGGAGAGGGCCTGATCCAACAAGAACTGAAAAAAATGCCGGATTCGCAACGCAAAGTGGCGGAAATGTTGCTTGGGCGAATTAAATCCAATGAACGTGATGTGTTTGTATAAATTAGGATTGAGGGAATGGATTGCTTTGTCGCAAGCTCCTCGCAATGACGATAATTACAATTCTCCCGTCATTGCGAGGAGCTTGCGACGAAGCAACCCAGGGAAATTGAAATTTCTCAAATATGGAATAAATAATTTAGGATGAATCACCATGAAAACCTACCGCAAAGAACTCTATTTCAACACACCCACCCGCGTAGCATTCATCAACATCTCCGACCAAATTCAACAATGCATCGATGATAGCGGCATTCAAGAAGGGATGGTTTTGGTCAACCCCATGCACATTACAGCTTCCGTGTTTATTAATGACGATGAATCTGGCCTTCATCATGATTACAAAGAAGTTTTAGAAAAATTAGCCCCACATGCCCCGATTTCACAATATCGCCATAACGACACCGGTGAAGATAACGCCGACGCTCACATCAAACGCCAATTAATGGGCCGCGAGGTGGTTGTCGCCATCACCCAAGGGCAACTCGACTTTGGCCCCTGGGAACAAATTTTTTACGGTGAATTCGACGGTAGGCGCCGGAAGCGGGTGTTAGTGAAGATTATGGGGGAATAAAAAGAAAGGCCCGACTACCCAACTGTACAAAAAGTAAAATCTTTTTTTGTAACTGCTCAGCCATATTTTCAAGCACAGACATCTCTTGATGAAGCAGTATCAGCATCCATGTTCTTCTTATCCGTCATTGCGAGGAGCTTGCGACGAAGCAATCTAGGGTGTTTCCCATAGATTGCTTCGTCGCAAGCTCCTCGCAATGACGCGTTTTAAAAAGCAAAATTTTCTATTGAATCATCCTTGTTGGTGGTAAAATGTATTTACATCTGATTTTTAATCTAATAGAGCGGAAATAAATTATGGCTGAACCAATAGACTCATTTTATAAGCGACATTCTAAACTTTGTGTTGGAGGCGGGATGGCATTCCTAAGTGGCGGCATATTAACCGCTTCTTATTTTACGGGTGGCCCCACATCGGCGACAACGCCGATGCCTCAAATGCAAGCGCACCAGCTGCATGCGTTAAATAGCTTGGGTGGTTTGCATAGCGGTGGTGTTTACCCTATGCCACCCGGTCAGGGAGTGAATAATGGTGGTTTAGGTGTTGCTATTACATTGGGCGTGATTTTTATCGGGTTAATTTGTGTTGTAGTGTACGATGATCGAACAAAGAGAAAACTCAACGAAGCGGCGCTCGCCCCAGAGAAGATGGGGGGGGGGTAGCTATTGGCTACGTAGACGTATAAATCACAGAGCTTTTCTAGCTCATGATTACCTATCATTTCCAATTTTATTTTTCACCCAATAATATTGTTTCAGGGCATTCTTGCCAACGTTTAAAGATGTTAAGTCTTTCATCTGTTTCGTCAGCTCCTCGCAATGACGAAAAAAGGCAAGGAGCCAAGTCTAATTTTGTTTGAAAAACCTCCATTCCTTAATATTACCTTAAGATTACCCTGTTATAATATTTATATGGAAACAAGAAAACAACGCTATTTTGGAGTTGTTTGAAAAATAAAGGAATGGGAGGTGTATGATGGGTAATGGCGCTAAAGTGACACCTGACGGTGAAGAACAAAAAGAAACTTCTAATGATGCAATATATCGTCCGCGCGCTGGAGATGAAATACGTAATTGGGCATCTAGGCATAGCGGAAAGCTAATGTCTCTTGGTGCTGCTGCTTCTTTAACTGCCGCTATGGTTTTGCTTGCGGAGGCTAACCCTTCCTCTAGCTCTGGCTCTGGTTCCAGCCACGGTACTGGTCCGTCGAGAAGTAGTGGTCTTTTAGGCCATCAACACTCTGCTGCATTACCTCACGCAGGCAGTGGATTGCAATTAACGAGTAGCCCAGGAAAACTTCCTTCTGGTGGTCATATGGGTCATTCAGCATCTGTTAGCCATGGGGCGGGTCCTAATTGGACTTTAATAGGAGTAGGTATATTTTTACTCTGTCTCGCTGTAGTTGCTCCAATTACTATAGCCCTCACAAGCAGGAAAACAGCCGCAGATGTTATTCGTGCGCATGTAGAATTACCGAGGAGGGGTGGAGAGGATGCGCCTAGTGGTCATATGTAAATCCATCCAATCTTGCTAACACTAGCTCTTTCCCCAATAACTGCAACGTCACATCAATGGGTGGCGATACCACACCGCCGGTGACAGCAATGCGGATGGGTTGCGCGACTTTCCCTAATTTCAATTCAAATTGTTCAGCCACACTTTTAATCACGTCATGAATCGGTTCTTTTTCCCAGTCACTTAATTCGCTAAGCTTTTCATGCACCGTTTTTAACATGGTTTTGGCATCATCGGTCATGTGTTTGTTGCAGGCTTTTTCATCAAATTCTTTTATGTCATCAAAAAAGTAGGCGCTCATTTCTGCCATTTCGCGTAACGTTTTGGCGCGTTCGCGTTGCAGGGAAATCAATAGCATTAAATCAGGTTGATGTTGTCGTTTGATGTTGAGCAAATTTAATTGTTCCTCAAATAATGGGATGATTTTTTCGATGTCCATTTGCATTAAATAATGTTGATTCAGCCACAATAATTTTTCTTGGCTTAATTTGGCCGGTGAGTTATTGATGCAGCTGCCATCAAAAAATTCAATCATCTGCTCGACGGAAAATAATTCTTGATCACCGTGAGACCAACCCAATCGCACTAAATAATTTAACACCGCTTCAGGTAAAAAACCTTGTGTTCGGTAATCTAACAAGTTGGCTGCACCATCACGCTTCGATAATTTTTTACCATTTTCAGCTAAAATAGAAGGCACATGGCCATAGGTGGGACGAGGCGCACCTAATGCGTTCAGCAAATTAATTTGTCGTGGTGTGTTGTTGATGTGGTCGTCACCGCGAATGACGTGTGTCACACTCATATCCCAGTCATCAACCACCACGGTGAAATTATAGGTGGGTGTGCCATCGGAACGCGCGATAATTAAATCATCTAATTCGCTATTTTGCGTGGTGATTTTGCCGCGCACTAAGTCGTCAAATTCGACGGCGCCTTCCGTGGGATTTTTAAAACGAATGACGGGCAAAACCGTTTTATCATGATCATCGTGATAACGACAATAACCGTCATATTTCGGTTTTTGTTTATTTGCCATTTGCTCTTTACGCAAATTATCTAAACGTTCTTTGGTGCAATAACAGCGATAGGCTTTGCCGCTGGCAAGCAAACGTTGCATCGCTTCCATGTAGCGCGCATAGCGCATGCTTTGCCGTGAAATTTCTTCACCATCATAATTGAGACCTAACCATTGCATGCCGTCCATAATGGCTTGTACGGCTTCTTCATTGTGTCGTTCACGGTCAGTGTCTTCAATGCGAAGCAAGAATTCGCCTTTAAAATGGCGTGCAAATAACCAGCTAAAAAGCGCTGTACGTGCGCCACCGATGTGTAAAAACCCGGTTGGGCTGGGTGCGAATCGTGTACGGATGGTGTCTGACATAGATGTCTCCTTATCATGTTTGGTCGGTATTTTAGCAACTAAATGGGCAAATGGCTACTCGGCTGATTTTTTTTATGCTATGATTCATTTTTTATAAAAGACGACAAAAGGAGCTGACCATGGCAGAAACAGTTGATGAATTGACGATTGAATACATTGAAGATGGTTTAACAAAAGTAAAACAATTGGATAAAGAAGTGTTAACCAAAGGCGCATGGTCGACGATTATTTTTAAATTCCAAGATTGGAATGCGAAAGAAGAAGTCTATGGCCCTGAGAAATATTCTATTCGCCGTTATCAAAAACAAAACGGCAATTACTTTTTGAAATCGAAATTTAATATCTCGAGTAAAGACCAAGCGCATAAAGTGATTAATGTGTTAAACAAATGGATTGCAGATTAACGTATGAATTCAGCTAAACCATTATGCATAGGCATCATTGCAGGTGAAGCGTCCGGCGATGCGTTAGGCGCTGGTTTAATGCATGAATTAAAAAAACGTTATCCTGATGCGCGATTTGTCGGCGTGGGCGGCCCTCGCATGATTGAAGAAGGCTGCGATGCATTATATCCCGCGCATGATTTATCTTTGATGGGACTTGTTGAAATTGTTTCCCATTTACCGCGCCTTTTAAAAATCCGAAAAAAATTAAAAGCCTATTTTTTAAAGATCAAACCCGATCTTTTTATCGGCATTGACTTGCCTGATTTTAATTTGTCTGTTGAAGAAACATTAAAAAAAGCAGGGATTAAAACGGTTCATTACGTGAGCCCGACGGTGTGGGCGTGGCGAGAAGGGCGCATGAAAAAAATCAAGCGTGCGGTTGATTTGATGTTGGGTATTTTCCCCTTTGAAGCAGGAATTTATCAACGTTATGGTGTCCCGTATCAATTCGTGGGACATCCATTAGCGAATGACATTCCAGAAAAAACGGATGTTTATAACGCGCGAGCAAAAGCCGGATTAGATCCAGATCAGCCTGTCTTAGCGTTATTGCCTGGTAGTCGTTGTGCTGAGATTAGCGCATTGACAACAGATTTTTTAGAAACGGCCAAACGTTGTCATGCGGAAAATTCTAGCCTGCAATTTGTTACCTCGATGGTCAATGAGAAATGCAAAATATTGTTTAAAAAAAGTGTCGCTGAATCAAATTTCCCGTTACCTATTAAGATTTTACAAGGGCAGTCGCATTTAGCGATGGCTGCGGCCGACGTTGTGTTGTTAGCCTCAGGCACCGCAACCTTGGAAGCGTTATTGTTTAAAAAGCCGATGATCGTTGCTTATCGTGTGAATTCGCTAACGTATTGGATAGGGCGGATGATGGTTAAGGTCCAATCGGTCTCTTTTCCAAATTTATTGGCGGGTAAGAAAATTGTGCCAGAGTTTTTGCAAGCCGATTGCACGCCGGACAAGTTGACTCGTGCGGTGATGAGGTATTTTAAATCGCCTGAAAAAACGGCTGACTTGATGCGAATTTACCACGATATTCGCCAACGAATTACGCAGGATGCGAATGAAAAGGCTGCGGTGGCTGTTGTTGAGGTGTTGCGTGATAATATCAGGGCAAACACATAGGTTTGCCCGTACAAATAACCGGCTTTTCTGTACGGGCAAACCTATGTGTTTGCCCTAAATGTTTTTCAAATGGGTTTAAACAAAACATTTTATTTTTTCATAATATTTCAGTACAATGACCAAGCTAGATTTGAAGAATTAACATTAACAGGAGAACTAACATGCCTAGAATCGTCAATGAAGAAGCTTGCACAGGTTGCGCCGCTTGCGTTGAAGTCTGTCCAGTTGAAGCCATTAAAATGGAAAATGATAAAGCAGTGATCGACAAAGATGCTTGCATCGATTGTGGTGCTTGCGATCCAGAATGCCCAACAGGCGCTATCACTGAAGAATAAATTTTTATTCGGAATTGATGAATTTATAAAAAACCGCAATTTATTGCGGTTTTTTTTCAAATCACAAAGCAATTTCATCCTCAATCATCTGACACAATCCATGCTCAATCAGCAAATGCGCTTCTTGGATATGAGCGGTATCGAATTCAGGGACGACTAAACAATCATCAGCCAGCATTTTTAATTCGCCACCTTTGCCGCCTGTCAAGCCAATGGTATAGGCGCCTTTTTCTTTGGCCATTCTAAACCCTTGAATCACATTTTGGCTGTTGCCTGAGGTGGAGATTCCAACAACCACGTCATTTTCTCGGCAAAGGCCTTCTAATTGGCGGGCAAAAATGTGGTCGAACGAATAATCGTTAGCGATCGCGGTTAAAATCGAGGTGTCGGTGGTGAGCGCAATGGATTTAATTGCGCGTCGTTCTTGTTTAAATCGGCCGACAAGCTCAGCGGCCATGTGTTGCGCATCGGCTGCGCTGCCGCCGTTACCCATCCAAAAAATGGTGTGGTCGGCTTTAGCTGCTTCGATCAATTTTTGTGCAATTTTTTCAAGCTGCGGTGTTAAAGCATGTAACTTTTCAATCACGGATAAATGACTGTTGATTAAATCTGAAAAAGTAGCCATAAAATGTTCTCTTATTTTTTTCAATACAGGGAACTAAATGCTATAGTACTTACCTTATCTTTTCAAATTTTTCAGGTATTTTTCTATGAGCCCAACTCATTTTGAACCACTGGCCAGACGAATGCGTCCACGATCATTGGAAGAATTCGTGGGGCAGGAACATTTATTAGCGAAAGGCAAACCGATTTTTAGCAGCGTGCAATCAGGGCGCTTGCATTCCATGATTTTTTGGGGACCGCCAGGCGTGGGTAAAACAACCTTGGCGCATATTATTGCGAATGCAACGCATGCGCACGTCGAAAAATTGTCAGCCGTATTAGGTGGCGTGAAAGACATTCGTGAAATCGTGAAAAAAGCAAAAATCCGTTTGGATGATGAAAAAATTAAAACGGTTTTATTTGTGGATGAAGTCCATCGCTTTAATAAAGCACAGCAAGATGCTTTTTTGCCGCATGTGGAAGAGGGGACTATTATTTTAATCGGTGCGACCACGGAAAACCCTTCTTTTCAGCTTAATAATGCGTTGCTATCTCGTGCGCGTGTTTATGTGTTAAAACCTTTAACGCCAGATCATTTACATCAGGTATTAAATAATGCATTAAAAGATGTTGATCGAGGATTGGGCGCAAGAAAACTCGTTTTATCTGACGCGCTAAAAAATAAAATGGTCGCGGCGGCTGACACGGATGCACGGCAAGTCTTAAATTTGTTAGAAATTTTAGCGGATTTTGCGGAAACAAAAGAGGGGCAAGAAATCATTCCGGATGGAATGGCCGATGAAATTTTTTCGCATCAAGTTCGGCGCTTTGATCATCACGGCGAAATTTTTTATGATCAAATTTCAGCCTTACATAAAGCGGTGCGGGGTTCTTGTCCTGATGCAGCACTTTATTGGTTTGCGCGCATGTTAGATGGCGGTTGTGATCCACATTATCTCATGCGACGTGTGTTGCGTATGGCGTCGGAAGATATTGGAAATGCAGATCCGCGAGGGTTGACAATGGCAGTGAATGCATGGGAAACTTATGATCGCTTGGGGTCGCCGGAGGGAGAGTTAGCCATCGCCCAAACCATTGTTTATTTAGCCTGTGCGCCAAAAAGCAATGCTGTTTATACCGCGTTTAATCACGCCATGGTGGATGCAAAAGCGTTGGGCAACTTAGACGTACCGCTTGATTTACGCAATGCGCCAACGCGACTCATGAAAGAATTAAATTACGGCAAAAATTATCGTTATGCGCACGATGAGCCGGACGCCTTTGCACGAGGCGTGAATTATTTTCCGGAAGGCATGGATGAAAAAATTTATTATCATCCTGTCGAACGAGGATTGGAAATTAAAATAAAAGAAAAATTGGATTTTTTACGAAAGGAAAACCGGAAAAACAGATAGAATTGAGTCGCGACCCTTAAAAAGGATTAATCGCGTAGCGATCCAAATTAAAGAAGCCTGAAGGGCCGATATCTGTCCAAGAGAAAACGGCCTTGGCCGTTTTCGTCGGCCAGGATAGCCTAGGGTGGAAGGCTGCACGCTCCGTGTGCACCTATAGCCCTAGGGGGAAATGGGTCCTCCGGTTTACTAACCCGAGGGCACGATAGAATTTTAAACAACAAGGAGAAAGCAATGGAAAAACAAATCGACCTAGCCATCATGGGCGGATCAGGCGTCTGTGATCCGAATCTATTAAAAAACACCGAACAACGCAAAGTGTACACACCCTTTGGCGCCACCTCGGATTTAATCACCATTGGTGATTACGCAGGGCATCGCATTGCCTTTTTACCTCGACATGGCGCAAGCCACACCTTGCCACCGCATTTAATTCCTTATCAGGCAAACTTATGGGCATTGAGAGAATTAGGTGTGAAACGCGTGATTGCGCCTTGTGCCGTGGGTAGTTTGCAGGAAGACTATAAATTAGGTGATTTAGTTGTGCCGGATCAATTCATCGATTGGACCAAAGGGCGTGATTACAGCACCTATAACGGCGGTGTTGTTGCGCACATTTCAATGGCGGATCCGTTTTGCACTGAATTGCGACAACTCTTTATTGATGGTGCAAAAGCACTAGATATCTCTCATCACGATAAAGGCACCACCGTGACCATTGAAGGCCCACGTTTTTCAACACGTGCCGAATCGATGTATTTTAAAAATGTGATGAAGGGCCATATCATTGGCATGACATTACAACCTGAATGCACCATCGCACGTGAACTGCGAATGTGTTACGTATCTCTTGCCATGGTCACAGACTTTGATGCGTGGAAAGAAGATGAAGCAGACGTCACCCATAGCGCCGTGGAACAGGTGATGAAAAAGAATGTCGAAATGTTGAAAAAACTGCTGTTGGAAGTGTTACCGAAAATCCCACCGAATGGTGATAACTGCCAGTGCAGTAAAATGATGGATTGTGCGGTTATTTAAGTTCAACTGGGCAAACACGCAGGTTTGCCCGTACATAAAATCCGTGCATTCGTAACACGATGAATGCGCACTAGAGGGAATTCGTCATTGCGAGGAGCTTGCGACGAAGCAATCTAGTCATTAGCCTGTTGGATTGCTTCGTCGCAAGCTCCTCGCAATGACGCTTTTCAAATATCCATTTTTTAGTGCACGGTTATACTGTTATGTCTATAGGTCGTTTCTACTACAAATCTAAATGAATTTTAAGAGCGGCATGAATTTTTATCATGCCGTCTTGGTTTAGCTGTCCAACTTTTTTAGTTTGTATTCTCATTTTAGAAATAGTTCGAATTTGTTGGCATTGCGCTTTGGAATTTTTTGGTAGTTTAGAATCTTGTATTTTAAGCATGACTTCGAAAGGGTGTATTTTTTTAACATTTGATGTGATAGGGATCACCGTAACCGTTTTTGCCATTTTGTTATTGGCATTATTGCTGACGATTAATACGGGTCGCTTTTTTTTGATTTCTGCGCCAATTGTTGGATCTAGGTTTGCAAAGTAGATATCACCACGCTTCATGATCATCTATTCCATCTCCTGTTGTTGCGTCAAAATCATCACTAATTTCTTCATTCGCTTCTTTGTAACAAGCCTCCAGCTGAGCTTGTTGCAACAAATACAATGCTTCTTTAATAACTTCTGAACGAGTTTTGTAATGTTGTTTTGCCTGATAGTTTTCGATAAAAACGAACTGTTCTTTGGGCAATGAAATGGATAGCTTTTGCGCGTGCATAAAAAAACACCTCTGTTATTTGGTAGTACTATTCTTGCTACCAGCGATCATACCATTGGTAGGGCGAATTGGCAAATATTCAGCACAAAAAGCAGTCAGTTTTAATTTTTCCTTAAGGTTACCCTGGTATAATTAATGTATAGGGATAGTCAATGTTAACAAAATGAAGTTGTTATTATGCGTGTATCAGAGTCACCTTTTTTGCCAGACTGGCTGTTTTACTCCGAAACGGATGGCCGAAGATCTGCGCGACCTTCACCTACGGCGATAGTTGATCCTGTTTCAGCGGTTTCAGGCGGTGATCCCTTTCAAAGCCTCAGCACACCCGCTGATGCGAAGAAAAAAAAGGTGTTGATTGTCACAGATGCGCTCAAAGATGAGTTTGAGGTTATTGAATACCTTCATGATCGAGGGTTTACATTAATAAGTTGGTCTGATGATCCTGCAATGCGAAAGTGTTGTAATCCTGAAGAGGAGTTAGCGGAAGATGAATTTAGTTCTCTTTGTGCATTTGATGCCCGCAGAGATTATAAAATATTAGCAGAAACATTTCGCTTGCCTCGCGATAACGCTGTTATTTTAGATGATACGGCATTAGATGAACTCACGGATTATTTTGAAACGCATTCGTTATCGGATGCCGGTAGAACAATGAAAATAGCGGGGCCATGGGTTCGTGAAATCACCCGTGAAGAGAAACGTGAAATAAAAAGTAAGGAAACGGAACCATTATCGGAACAAAACCCGATTGAAAAACTAGAAGAGCTTGAGGAAATGTTTAAACAAGCTCCTACGTCATTGTCGACAGCACGTTTTGTAAGAGGCAGACTGCTAGATCTATTTTCAGCCCATACAGAGTATATGATAAGTGAAAAAATCGATTTTCTTATACAGGTAATATCCATAGAGATTTCATGTGCTTTCAAATTTGCACAAATTGACGTACGCATTGCCAAGATCTTCTCTAATAAATTTCGCTTAAATTGGACTTATCTTGGCTCCTATGTGCTTGAAGTATTAGGAAATCCTGATTTTGCTCAAACAGAATTTGAGCGTTTTAAAATAAAAGCAGATAAAGAGGCAGATCCTGTTGCCATTTTTCTTCGAGAGGGTGATTTTAGCGATGATGAGGAGGGGCAGGAGGAGGCATCTAAATTTATAACGTTAATGCTTCTTGATGAGAGAATTGCTCGCCACTTTTTATCGAGGGGTATTATGGTTTGCGAATTGGCTTATTCTAAATTTTTTAACAGCATGATCAAATTATCTTTGGACTATAGCCATTTATTCCCTTTAATTGTTGAAAATAAAACTATCCTTGCAGCGTATTTTACATCGATTGCTGACGGGAATTTGAAGAGGGAAATCCCGCCAATGATGATGGATGCTATATTAAAAAACATCAGTTCACTTGAAGTCCGTGGTTATTTCTTATATCTATTCGCACACTCTCATTCTCGAGCGGCAAGTTTTTTTCTCAGCAATATTGTTCTTAGGAGCAAAATAGGACTATTTCATAGCTTGTCGCTCATGGCATGTCACCAAACAATAGCGGAGCAAGTCTGGCGGAATTTTAGCTCTTCTCTACAGGAAGCGTTGATAGAATTTTATATTTTTAGAACTAAATGTAGCTTGGATGACCTCTTGTCCCATTTTGTTGGTCAGGGTTCTGCGGACTGGCTTTTAGAGCAGTATGCTGAACATATAAAAGGTGTTTTTGAGGTTGTTTTTCAGAATGCTAGCCCACAGACTTCTCGCTCAATTTTAGCGTCTATGATTAAGTTGATCGAGGGTGGTTCTGATCTTTCGGAAGAGAGGCAGCATGAGATTGTTCAGCTCGTGGTCCAAAGCCCACATAGACGTTTTGTACAGAACGCGTTGTCTCATCCGGCAATAAGAAAATTGCAATTTCAGCAAAGAGCGCAAAACATATTTAATAGACTTTCAAAAGGGGAGCATCCTTATTTGGGATTAATGCCAAAAGAAGATCTTGAACAACTTAAATTACAAACAAAAACCTTAGTGATCAGAAACTTATGTGAGTCAACTTTAGGTTGGCTACAGGCTAATGCTAAACAGTTAGGTCATATTGAAAAAATTCGTTTTTCATCGTTTGTGGATTTAATCATGACTACACCTGTTAAATGCCAACAGTACTTAGCGCGGATTCAGGAAACTTTTTCTGGTGTTGTACTCATTATTCCAGAGCGAATGCAACGATTCTTAGATGGCGATGAATCTCAGGCGGGTGTGACACCAAAACCGACATCGTCGTGTCCGGTACGATCCCCCTTCGTTTGCGGAAGAATGGAAGAGAATGTTCTCTATGGCTCAACCAGTTCCTCTGTTGAAGGTACGTCACTTGGTGCTACTGCAGCTTCTGATATAGCTTTACATTATCAACCGTTATTTAAAATTATATCCAAAAGCCGTGATCCAAACAATACCCCCGCACGTCTGAAAGCTTTGATGAGAATGTCGCTGGTTTCTTGTTTTGCTGTTGGTGATGATAACAAATTAGCTGCAACGGAGTTGGTTCCTGATCATAAAATAGAAATAGAGTCACAAGCAGCCACTCGCGCTGATGCCATGCTTGAAATTATGAATGCAATGCAGCTAAAACATTTATCAGGCCGATATTACGCGATGCCAGTGTTAGCAGACAATCAGAAATTAATGAGATGTATTGGTGGGACGATATACCGTGATCCAATTTTTGGACGATGGATATTAGAAACCGAGAACCTTTCTGCTTGTGAAATTACGATTGCGATTCCTCCCCTAGGAGAAATGCCTGATGACATGAATTCTCGCAATTATTTAAATGAAGTTTTTAATGGCCTTCCTGGTATTGACCTCATTAGGAATTTTTTTGCGGAGAAAGATTCAGCGTTTTGTTTTGGGCAATGTAATCGTGACGATATGACCTGTGGTAAGCGGACACGTCAGATGCTGTCTTCTTTGTGTGATGCTGGCATATCTGCCGAAACATTTTATTATGCCAGTAGTGGGGGTCATGCCTACTTAGCTATTAGGCATGAAGGCAGGGTTATAAAAGTAGATTTGGGTGGGGGTGGTATGGTGAGTAAAACATACGATCCGGTTCCAGAAGCAGCAGCAGAAGCTGCAGCAGCGGAAACACCACCAGCAGAAGCACCACCAGCTGATGCAGAAGCACCACCAGCAGAAGCACCACCAGCAGAAGCACCACCAGCTGATGCAGCAGCAAGCGCGGCGACTGAAGAAAAACTTGCTGCTTTATTAATGCCGACTTCAGAATCTTCATTAGCCACAACATCAGTAGAGGCCTTAAATGAATTGTTAGTTAGCAAATCTAGATTATTGCTCACGGCTTCAAACCTCGATGCTTTAGCTAACTATGTGTTGAGTCAATCACGCGAAACGGATGCCACTGTTTTTTACGTCGATTCGCCAGAAAAATTAGTGACAGAGAGCTCGGCGATGATGCTTAATGCAAGTGGAGTTCCGCACATTTCAACCCAAAGTTTTTTGGAGTTGTTTTTAGCAAGAGCTGAAAGTAATCCAGGCAAACCTTATCGCCTTATGATTAATTGGGATAAATTATCGCCTAAAGACCGTGTTCGGTTAAACGGTGTATTAGATGATAGAGATCCTCGTTTATTAGGGATTCCGTTACTTGGTAATGTGCAAATCATTAGCCTTTGCGGAAAAGTGCCCGATGATCCATCTTTTACATCACGCCATAGCTGCATTACAGCTGTTTCACCACGTAGCATTAGGCCACGGGCTGCAAGCCTTGCATCGGAAGAAGCAATAAATCGCACTATTGATTTATGCGGCCATGCACGGTGGCAGCAAGCATTGTTGGGGTCGATTCTATTAGATGGCGGCCATTGTCGCTGGGAAAAAAGCGAATTTGTTAAAGCATTAGAACAAACGGCTCCTTCTGCAGAACCAGGAGCGCGAGAAGCGAAGGGTGAGCCTGCACCCCGCAGCAGTTCGACAATCACTTTCACCCTTCAGCATTTTCCTGCCGCTGAACGGAAGCAAATTGAATATTTTTTAGCACAAGCAAGAGCACAAGGTTATTTTGATTACCACGGTTGTCGTATTCCTTTCCCAGATAGTGTGAGAATCACGTTAGATGGGGCTCCTTTTGACTTCTCTGATTTTTCGGAAATCATTTATTATCAGCTGCTGGAATCAATGCCAGAGCACATGACTGATCCTGCTATTTTCATCATCAACTCACAATATTTTGATTGTCTATTACAAACAGCGACCATTGAAGACGGACTTTATAGTGTAAAACCTGGATTGATTGAGCAACATGCCAAAAGGGCCTTAACTTTATTGATCACATCCGAGCTATCCGAGGAACAATGGTATCTGTTATGTCGAGAAGCGCAAAAACATGCGGTCAGAATAGTATTGCAATTAGCTCCAGGTGTTAAATTACCGCGGAAGCTTGCTCGGGTTGCAACGCTTGATAGACCAGATGAGGGTGAATTAGAAGCAAAAGGTAGTGCACCTGAAACACCGCCGCTCGAGCCATCTGAAGCAGCTCCAAGGCCTGCACCTTTAGTGATTGATATAGAAGACCAATCTTTTCAAACACTCTGTCAGCGGGTTGGTTTTGAGCGGACTGAAAGCGGTTTGACGGCCTTTAAAATGATATCCAGTGCGTTGTTAGAGGCTTTATTGAGAGGCCGTGATGTTGTTTTGCGCGGTGAATGCCCCGACTATTTCAGGCAACAAATAGAACCCTTGTTAATTCGACAGGGTATTTTGATTGATGGGAAATGGAGGCAGTTTCGAGGGCGACTCACCCTTGAGTCTGACAAAAGCCCTGCGCTTGATGTTGAAAAAGAAAGATATTTTTTAGAGGAAGCAAAACCTGAACTTGGAGATCCAGCCACTTGGACAAAAGAAGCGGCAAAGGCTTTTGTTGAAAAACGTAAAACTGATTTACTGAAATGTTTGGAGCGTTCACCTTGGGTACAACTTGTAGGTGAAACAGGTGTGGGCAAAAGCCAATTGATGAAAGAATTTGCTGGCGATGATCGTGCCACTGTTTATCGAGAGCTAGATCAGTTAGGTGCTTGGGCAACAGATCCTAATACAGAAAGAGTTAAAATTCTTTTTATCGATGAATCTAATATTGAAGACATGCATTTTACTTTCTTATCGCCGCTTGGCTCTGACGACAGCACTATTTTATACAAAGGGAAGTTATATCCATTAGATGATCGCCACAAAGTTGTGTTCGCCCGTAATCCTCATGATTATGGCGGTGGGCGAGTAAAACAAAAATTATTTGCACAGCATGCAATCCCTGCCATAAAATTTGAGGATTTTTCACCTGCCTATTTATATCAACACCTTTTAAAACCGCTGTTTGATGCAATGACCTTTTTTTCTGATGATGAAGAAGTCTTTCGTCAATCTTGTAAGCCTATTATTGAAACGTATCTTGCTTCAGGGAAAAAATCCATTCGTCAATTGCACGAAGGTGCGTTAGGTTATTTTTTAAGAGAAGATATGCTAGAAGCCAGTGGCCGTAGTAGTTTATTTTCCTCCGGTCGGTTAACTCCCACAAGCACAACGGAATCCAGCTATGTCTTAACGGCCGCTCACCGAGAACTAAGTGTTCCCCTCGAAAGATTATTTAGAAAAAAAAGAGGAGAAAAGATGAGGTGGTTGCCTGCTTTTTCAGGCTTCAGTGGTTGTTTAATAAAAGGCCCATCGGGTTGTGGAAAAAGTGTTTTTGTTCAACACATGCTCGAAACGAGCGAGGAGTACAAAGGCCGTTACATTCATTTAGATGCAGGTATGTCACTAGAGCAGATAAAAGCAAATCTGTTAAGGGCTTTTCATAAAGGGCAAGCGGTTTGGATGGATGAAATTAACAGTATCACAAGCACGGGGATTGAAAAATTATTAAATAGCCTGTTAACGGGGATTGATTCATACGGCAAGCCACCTAGAACACCTGGTTTTGTGTTGCTTGCTACAGCCAATGGCGTTGACTTGCCTGGCCGTAGTTGCTTAAGTCCTGCGTTAGAGGCACGGTTTCTCGTTTGTGAAATGCCAATGCCAAGGCCTGACGATGTAAGTGCGATTATTGCTAGTCGTTACCCTGGCCGCGATTTAAGTAAGGTTATTGGACATGTCCAAGAATTGATGGCGAAAAATCCATCCCTCACACTTCGAACGGTATTAATGAATTTAGATGAAATTATTAGCGTTGTTGGTGCTGATGAGTTGCCTGAAACTGTTGCGGTAGCTCCGGTTGCAGCACCTCCGCCTCCAGAAGAATCAGTTCCAGAAGCAGCACTTCTAGCTGTTCGGGAAAAAGATATTAAAATGCCTCTTATCACCAGGTCAGATTTTAGACGATTTCTTGGAGGTACGATGGTAGTAATCGTTGCGTCAGAAGCGATAATGTATGAGCACTTAAAAGGATTGCATCAATCGAGCGCTTTTGGAAAACATCTATTGAATCCAATAACAGGTATAAGCATTCTTATCGCGTTTTTAATTTTCGGCGGTTATTTATGTGCACGTTCATTAGAATTGGGACCTGCTCAAACTGAAGGTCCAACTGTTCCAGCCGCCGTAGCGTAATTCCTTTTTTATATCAACGCCACAATCAACAACGCGACTATATTCACGATTTTAATCAATGGGTTGATGGCAGGGCCAGCGGTGTCTTTGTAGGGATCGCCAACGGTGTCGCCGGTAACAGCGGCTTTATGTGCCTCGCTGCCTTTTCCTTCGTAATTACCGTCTTCGATGTATTTTTTGGCATTATCCCATGCGCCGCCACCGATCGTCATGGAGATTGCTAGAAATAAACCGGTGACAATGGTGCCCATTAACACGCCGCCTAGCGCACGAGGTCCTAAGAAAATGCCGACTAATATAGGCACAACGATGGGGATGAGGGACGGAATGATCATTTCTTTGATGGCTGTTTTTGTCAGTATATCAACGGAGCGTTTGTAGTCTGGTTTGCCTTCGCCTGTCATGATGCCTTTGATGTCTCTAAATTGCCGTCGCACTTCCAATACAATGGCTTGTGCGGCGCGTCCGACAGCTTCCATCGCTAAGGCGCTAAATAGATAAGGCAGTAGACCACCGATGAGCAATCCGATGATGACCAAATCGTCTGACAATTCGAACATCACTATTTTGTGAACGGCGGCTAATGCGTGAGTGTAATCGGCAAATAACACCAAGGCACCTAATCCCGCTGAGGCAATGGCATAGCCTTTGGTAATGGCTTTGGTGGTGTTGCCGACAGCATCTAATGCGTCGGTAATTTTTCGGGTTTTTTCGGGCAGATTAGCCATTTGTGCAATACCGCCGGCATTATCAGTGATGGGGCCATACGAATCGAGGGCCACAATAATACCTGACATGGAGAGCATGGAGGTCGCTGCAATGGCGATGCCGTAAAGTCCAGCACAAGCATAGGCACCAAAAATACTGGCGCAGACCGCAAGCACAGGTAATGCGGTGGATTTTAGTGATACACCCAATCCTGCGATGATATTGGTGGCATGGCCGGTCATTGAGGCCTTGGCCACTTGTTGAACGGGGCGATAATTTGTGCCCGTATAATATTCAGTAATGATCACCATTAAGACCGTCAATGCTAATCCAACCAGTGATGCACCGTATAAACGTGCAATACTTAATCCTGCTTCATGAGCAACACCGCCCATTAGCCATGCGGTGATGGGGTAATAACAAACGGCGGATAAAATAATGGCGACAAAAAACCCACGATACAGTGCCCCCATGATTTTTTTGGTGGACGTGGCTTTGACAAAAAAAGTGCCAACAATGGACGCAAGGATTGAAAATCCGCCTAAAACGAGAGGGTAGACCATGGCGGCTAATCCGCTCACTTTGAATAGTAAAGCGCTTAATATCATGGTAGCCACAACCGTTACGGCGTAGGTTTCAAATAAATCTGCAGCCATACCGGCGCAATCGCCCACGTTGTCGCCTACGTTGTCTGCGATAACCGCTGGGTTTCTTGGGTCATCTTCTGGAATGCCAGCTTCAATTTTACCGACTAAATCAGCGCCAATGTCTGCACCTTTGGTAAAAATGCCGCCACCTAATCGCGCAAAAATAGAAATGAGCGAACCACCAAAGGCGAGCCCGATGAGAGGTTTGATCGTTTCTTCTAGGGTTAGGCTCGGATTCATTTTTAATAAAAATAAATAATAGAGTGTAATGCCCAGCAATCCTAAACCAACAACAAGCAACCCTGTTACGGCGCCACCACGAAAAGCGATTTGTAATGCTTTATTTAAACTCTGTGTGGCTGCATGAGCCGTTCTAACATTTGCACGGACAGAGACGTTTAATCCAATATAACCGGCAGCACCGGATAAAATTGCACCTACTGCAAAAGCTAAGGCGGTGTATAGCCCTAATGATGGGATGAATAAGATGACAAAAAATAACACTAGCCCCACACAGGCAATCGTGATGTATTGCCGATTGAGATAAGCGGAGGCGCCTTGTTGAATCGCTGCGGCGATTTCGCGCATTTTTTCGTTGCCTTGAGGTTGTTTTAGTATCCATAAGATAGAAAAAAAGCCAAATAATATGGCCAGAATAGAAGAAGCGATTGAAAATGTAATTGCTATGGACATAAGTGATAATCCCTTATGATAAAAATGTATGTGCCAAGAAACGGTACACGGGCTGTCGCCCCTGCACTCATTATACTGATTTTTTTAGAATTGAAAACCATTGTTTTTTATTAGGGCACAGGATTCAGTGGTGGAATCGCTGTGAAACATTCTTCATTCCTCAATTCTTTTTCTTTCCGCCAAATAAGCCACTCACTAAATTGGTTGCTTGTTCGACGACAAGACCAGCGCCTGGCACAACGGTGTTAAAAAGTTGTTTTTTAATTTGATTCTTCGCAATGCTCTGAACCAAGGTAGGAACATCCAACTGAATAGAAGGCTTCGTTAGTTTGCCCGTCACTAAAAATGGAATAGGCAGGGCATTCACATTATCTTTGCCTAAAACCGCTGAGCAGCGGTAGTCAATCGTGTTATTTGGAAAAGAAATTTGTCCGGCGCCCTTGGCTGTTAGTGCTTTGGAGCTTAACAAGAAGTCTTGGTTGTTGAGCACGCCATGGGTAATGGTATAAGAACCCGTGATAGATGAAAATTGTGCTGTTTTGCCGTCTTTTTTAGGTTTGGGTATTGCTGCTGTGCCAGCTGATAGGGGATTGGTTAACATCTGAGCCCCTTGGCTAATCACGCCCATGAAATCGCCACCGTTCAGTGATCCGCCAGAAATGCTAAATTTCCCTTTTCCATTTAAACGGCTCAACCAATTTTGCACCGTGTTACCTGAGGTGGATACATTCGTTGAAAAATTTAATTTGCCGGTAAGTGTCGATTTGCCATCAGGTGATTTCGTCAGTTGACTCATGTCAATATTGGTTAAGGCGGCTGTTGCCGATATTATAGGTGTGTTATTTGGGATAGTGAGAGTGACGGTGCTTTGTAATTGTCCGCCATATAAGTTGGCTTGGATTGGGTCGATGTTGAGTTTTCCATCACGACCGGAGGCTTTAATTAAAAAGTTAGAAATAATACCTTTATGCAAAATGATTTGATCAAATTTAATTTGCCCCTTTAAACTCAAATTTTTCAAGAGCTGATTTGAGGCACTCACGGGTTTGATTTTTTTGACAGCCGTACGTTTTCTTGCCGGCGCCTGCATATTAGGGAGTGGCGGCACGTTAAATGACATTGGCAAATAATGATCTAAATTAATTTTATGGCAGAATAAATTAAAATTAAGGTGTGGCGATGTGCCGTTTTTATAATCAAGCTTGCCTGTTAACTTGCTTTGATCAAGGGTGACATCAAAGGTGGGCACGTCGATTAGTGTGGGTGAATAATTGAATTTTATATTAGCCCCGAATTGTTGTAAGGCATCTGGCGAGGGTGCTTTAAAATGAAGATTGAAAATATTTAACACTTGACGCAAATCCGTGGTCGGCAATTCAATGCTGCCTTTTGCCGTTGGCGCGCTTAAAATATTTTTGGCAGATAGATTACCTTTTACTATTAAATTGGCAACGCCCAGTTGAATGTTTTTGGCCGATGCGATTTGTTTCTGTAAATCAGCGTAGAAGTTGCCTTTTAACGTCAATGCTAAGGTCGTTTTCTTAAGATAATTAAAGGCTTTTTGGATCTTAGCGCTGAGATTAAGATTGCGAACGCCGTATTGCTGGTGTTTGAAATCAATTTCGGTTTTGCCGCTTAATGAAATTTCTAATGCAAGTGCTGGTTTTGTTTGCTGAAATTTAAAGGACAATTGAATGGGAAACGCGTCGTTAAAGTTTAAATGAGAGGCTTTTAGGTTAACATTAGAGAGTGTTAAATCTTGGTTTATTTGTTGATTCAGTAAATGTAGATTGGCATTGTCAATTTCAATGCTGCCGACGTTCAATGACTTTAAAGAATCATTATCGGATGTTGATTTAGGGGCTGGTGTTGCTTCTTTTTTTCCGGGTGCGGGAGAAGAGGAAAAATCACTCCAGTTGTTTTGGCCAGAGGGTTTTACGTGTAAATTAACGGACGCATTTTTTAAAATAATTTTCCCAAATTCAATGTTACCCGTGATGAGTGGAAACAATCGAACGTGCACATCCGCTTCTTCAATGGAAGCAAAGGGTGTTTTAGTTGAAAATCCTTCCGGGTTACTTAAGGCAACTTGATTAACTTTAACGCCGAGCCAAGGGAAAAGTGTCCAGCTGATATCGCCTTTGAGCGTGAGCGTGCGGTGCAAATGGTCGGCCGCTAATTTTTCAATACGTGGTTTATAATTATTTGGGTTGATCACCATGGTGACCGTGATGAGGCCAGCGATGATGAGGATGATGAGAGCGCCAACGATAATGCCGATGATTTTAAGTGCTTTCATGGGTGAGGAGGTCCTTGTTTGGTTTATATGTGTTTTTAAAATGAGCGGGTAATGGGAATCGAACCCACATAGCCAGCTTGGGAAGCTGGTGTTCTACCACTGAACTATACCCGCGAAAGGTTTTATCTTCTTTGTTCTGTTATCATTTTGTGTCGTGCCTTCAGCATGCAGGTGAGGGGAGGTGCATTACCTAGGGTTCCGCCGTTTTCAGCATGCTCATAAGTTTTAAAATTGTAAAACAATCCATTTATTTAACACACGCATGTCATTATAAGGCATATTTTTTTAATTTAAACAAAATTCTTTTTAAATATGCCCTTAAAATAATTGTCTCCTTAAAAACCCTGAAAGGCCAGTTTATCGATAGTTCACGGTAAGGGTGTGGAACACACCCTCCATGGGTTAGGGTCATGCCACCAGCCCGAACTCTGAAAGAGCGAATTATAATCATTAATGCGCTCTTTCAGAGCTTGGATGTGTGCAATGAATCTTACCCACGGTGGCGTTCGCTGGCGCTCTCTGACCATGGGCTATCAATAAATCAGCCCTTCGGGCTTTTTTATCGTGATCATGAATAACGCAAAAAAATTGATTAATTGTTCTCCTGTGCAGAGTGAAAAATTATACTCTTTCTCTATTGTGTGGTTGCCTAATCCGCGTATACTGGCCTATTATGAAACTAAAATACTTTAAACATAGCATGAAACTCATCGGGCCGATGATGGCGTCGAGGATTATTTTCACCTTAACATCCGTGATCGGCATTTTGATGGTGGCACATTTGGGTCACCTGGTGTTGGCGGCGAGCGCATTGGTGTCATCATCCTATACGTTTATTTCATTGGCGGGCATGGGTATTTTGTTTTCAATGAGCCCTGTGATCAGCCGGGCGAATGGAAAAAAAGAATTTGCGCAAATTGGAAAAACCGTGCAGCAAGGCATGTTGTTAGGACTGTTAATTAGTGTGCCGTGCATGTTTGTGCTGTGGCATATTGATTCTATTTTATTATTCTTTAACCAAAGCCGTGCATTATGCCAATTAGTTCAGGCCTATTTTCACTGGGCAATCTGGGGTTTGCCGCCGCTGATGTTGGTGGTTTGCTTTAGCCAATTTTTATCGGGTGTGTTTAAGCAGGTGACGGGTTTATGGCTCAGCGTATTTGGTTTTGTCACCATGACGCTGTTTAATTATGTTTTTATTTTTGGGAAACTCGGTGCGCCGGCGATGGGCATTGCGGGCATGGGTGTCGCATTTGCCTTGAATTATTGGTTTTTAGCTATTTTTTCATTTATTTTTTTCGGCCGCCATTCAAATTATGCGCGGTTTAAATTATTCCAAGTTCGTCTAAATAAAAATTTTGAACCCTTAAAATTGTTATTTAAAATCGGTTGGCCGATCAGTATGCAAGTAAGCACGGAATTATTTGCGGTGTTTACCCGTGTGTTATTTGTGGGTTGGTTGGGAACCATGGCATTGGCCGCGAGCCAAATTGTTTCTCAATACATCTTTCTTTTTGTGGTGCCTATTTTTGCGATCGCACAATCTGCTGGCATTTTAATTGGGAATGCAATGGGCGCTAAGAATTATCATGAAATTAAACAATATGGCCATTGGAGCATGTTGGTTAGTATTATTTATTCGGTGATTGTGTTAACGCTCTTTTTGATTTTTGGCCATTATTTAGTGTCCATTTTCTTGCCACACGCAACGCTTGAAACGGCTCATATCGCGCATTTAGCTTTACTTGTTTTATACATTGTTTTAGGCGGGCAATTTTTTGATGCGTTACGAAATGTGATGACGGGCGGGTTACGTGGTTTATTTGATACGCGCGCACCCATGGTGATTAGCATCCTTGGCTTATGGGTGATTGGCATTCCGTTAGGGTATGTGCTTGCTTTCCCAATGCATTGGGGTTACCCGGGGCTCGCGATTGCAACGAACGTGGGCATTGTGATTTCAACTATCTTGGTTTGGCGACGATGGGTGGCGAAGACGAAAATGCAAGTGTGACGATAGGGGGATAGTTTTTTCTTATAAAAAAACCGCTTAAAAGCGGTTTTTTTTGTGAATTATCTAGGTTTAACCAGATGCCGTTATATCGCTTGGAGGTGCTGTTACTGGTGCTCCTAGGTCGTGTGCAGCACTCAATTGTAGCTCTTCATGATGCAATGCTCGTCGCGCCGATAGGGTTCTTGAAAAAATGCCATGATAGACGGGATGTCGAGAGGGTCTTGCTGGTGCACCCGGGCAAGGGCCTTCCATTGTCAATCTAACAGGTGTTTCTACTCGTGGTTTTTTGTTGTTGCTATTGTTAGGCTTCGGCCTTTTTCTTTTGCGCACAATCATCTCCTTTTAGTTTAGTGGTGCGATCATTATAACGACCGATTCTTAAGGTTTTCTTAAAGCAAACATTAAGACAAGATTAATTACTGTTTTTGCGATAAAAACAGTGTTTCCTAATATTTCCTTAATATTCAACTGGCATAATCGTTTTACAGAATGTGAGTTTGAACATTAATACAGGTAAAACAACGTGCCAAGATCAGATGATCTCCGGGCAAGGATGCGACGAAAACAGATTGATCAAGAGGGGAAACGCCTTCATGCGTTTTTTGTCGCTATGTATTGTTTGTCTGATCAATTGATGCATGACCGTGCTGATTTAATTCCGACACTAAAAAACTCGACAGCAGATGTCACTTTTTATTTGTCACAAGCCTTATCGCTCATTAGAAAATTGCAAATTTCTTTGTTTTTTGTCAATGACTGTGCTCAAAATTTTATAGGCGTGTCAGGGGAGCTTGTCGTTGAGTTTGCAAGACATAAGCATTGTGCTGCTTTTACCTATATTACAATCGAAGCCTATCAATATCAGCTTGATAAGGCAGAGTTATCTGTATCGTCTCAAGAAACAGGAAAAAGTGTAGCTTTTGCCTTAACAGCCATGTCAGAGCGATTGATGTTGGCGCCTAGGGAATTGGTTCATGAAGAAATTCGAAATAGACTGGGGCTCAACGAAAAAGAAACCACAAGAAAAACCATTCTAACTAGAATAGAAAAAGAACTTGAGGAGGTGGAGCAGATGAAAAGTTTTTTTGATCATCAAACGTGGGCTGGTTTTTCCGCTTGGTTAGAAAGAGTTGCAGGTGCTGTGCTTCCAGACGAATTAAGAGGAAGTGTCGATTGGTCTAGAATACATCTAGCTATTCAAGGTGAATTAGAAAAAGGGAGGCAACTGCTTTTATCGTGTCGAGCAGAGACCGAGGCAAAGCCTGCGGTTGCTGCATCGGCTGCAGCTGCAGCGCCCCCCCCTGTTGAACACAAGAAGAAAAAAAGAAAAAAGAAGAAAAAGCCGAAAAAAGAAAAACTTGTCGTAGCAGAAGCAGCAGCCGAACTGGGTGAACCATTACCTCCAGAAGACGGTGATGGTTCTGATGATGATGGCATTGACGAATTAGCTGCTAGTAAAGCAGAAGCTGCTGATAAAGATACAGTGCCTGAGGCTCCATTGAGACAATTTTGCTCATTATTTAGAACTCCGCCTGCTTCTCCCTCTTCCCGTCCTCGAGCTGATACTGACATGTCAGAATTGACGCTGTCTCCATCGGCAGCAGCGTTTGCTCCATTATCGCGGACACCCTCAAGTCTTGTTTCAGGCGTGTCAACACCTTCTTCAGAAGGCACAAGAGCGCGAGCGACAAGCGATAAAGATATCTTTTTTGACAACGTAAGCGCTGCATTAAGCAGGTTACCGACGATTGGTTTTATGCGTGAACTGATGAGTCATTTTCTAAAGACTGGATGTCCTGCGTTACAAATGAAATTATATGGTGGACAAATTTTGTCAGCCGCGTTACGTGAAAAAGGGGTTAGAGGTTTTGATTCACACGACGTGGATTATATGATGCTAGGTGTTGGTGGTGATCAGGCTATCGCGATAAAAGAATATATTGAAGGTGAAGGACATGCTTGTGTTATTCGTTCTTCAATACCAGGAAGCAAGGACGCATGGACGCAATTACAGTTTTCAATACCTGACGCAGATGGTAAAGCGGTGCCTGTTGATTTAACGCTGTATGCAGGTGTTCATACGATTAAAGGAAAAGTGCTAAGGCTGGACACATGCAGTGCAGAGGTTCTATTTGATGGTGGTTTTGTGTTGGTTAATAACAAAACTAGACGGCACTTGCGATGCTTTTTAGCTAGAGAGGCATCTGGTCATCACATATTGCAAACTTGTTTATCCAATGTGCCAGAGGCAGAAAGAACACTACGCGATTATTGGCGACTTGAAAAATTTCGATTAAGGCTGCAAGGATTAGTGATAGATGAAGATGAGGGTGGCGTTCCATTTCCGGTTGAACTTGATGCAGCAGGCAAAGCGTTATTAGACCCTGCAGAATTGCAGCGTGTTTTTCAGACACTATTTACCTGTCAAAAGTATCGTTGCGTTGTGCGTAAATTGATTGAAGAAAATATGACGACTATTATTGAATCGCCGATGTTGAAAAGTTTGCTTTTCCCCATCGTGGATCAAATGGCATCGCATCATGAGCATCGCGATTCAAATACGTGTTTAGAGAAAGCGATGAGTGCACTTGATGAACATAAAGCATGGATTTTAGATGCAAACTCATGGCCTCGATTTTATGGTGTGTTATTTTCTACGTTAAATGCAGAGCTTAATGCAGTGGAGTCGCCTAGATATTTTTCATTTACTACGGATTTATCGCCGGGCGATTTGCCAAGAGAAGAATCGGCTCGTTCTGCAGTGTTTAATATCTTTAACGAAGTTGCTGAACACTTAGCAGAAACTGCAGCTGCAGCGCCTGCGATGGGTTGTTAGTTTGGATGAATTTAATTCGTTCCACCCACAATAATCTCATCAATTTTTAATGACGGTTGTCCCACGCCCACAGGCACGGATTGCCCGTCTTTGCCGCAGGTGCCGAGGCCGCCATCAAAGGCTAAATCATTGCCGACCATTGAAATTTTTTGTAACACATCAGGTCCATCACCAATCAATGTTGCGTTTTTAACAGGGTGCGTGATTTTTCCGTTTTCAATTAAATACGCTTCGCGAGTGGTAAACACAAATTTGCCCGACGTGATGTCCACTTGTCCGCCAGAAAAATCTGCTGCATAAATTCCGTGATCAACGGATTGAATGATTTCTTTGGGTGAACACTTGCCTGGCATTAAGAAAGTATTGGTCATGCGTGGCAGGGGGAGGCAAGTGTAATTTTCGCGCCGTCCATTGCCGGTGGGTTGACTTTTCATGAGTGTCGCATTTAATTTATCTTGTAGGTAGTTTTTTAAAATGCCATCTTCAATTAATACCGTTCGTTGGCCTGGCGTGCCTTCATCGTCGATGGATAAAGAGCCGCGTTGATTAGGTAAGGTGGCGTCATCGATGAGCGTGCAGTGTGGTGTGGCGACCTGTTGATTCAATCGATTCCAAAACACAGATGATTTTTTTCGGTTAAAATCCGCTTCTAATCCGTGACCGACCGCCTCATGAAACAAAACCGCTGGCCAGCCGGGGCCTAACACGACAGGCATTTTTCCTGCGGGCGCGCCTTTAGCGCTTAATGCGGTTAACGCTTGTTTCGTGGCGTGTTGGATGTACTGTTCGATGAGTGCATCCGTGAACAATTCATACGTGACTTTTCCGCCACCACCGGCAGATCCTGATTCGCGATTTTTTTTATCCGCGGCAATCACTTCGATTGACAAACGAACCAAGGGGTAACAGTCTGCTGTTAATAGGCCGTCAGTATTGGCAATTAATATCGTTTCATGCGTGCCCATTAGGCGAACAATGACTTGTGTAATGCGTGGGTCTTGTTTGCGAGTCAGCTGATCGATGCGTTGTAATAATTGGACCTTGTCTTCATCGCTGAGTGAATTTAACGGGTTATCTTGCGTGCAGATAGAATGATGCTTCGGTGCTGCGCTGAAAGCGATTCTTTTTTTCTGTGTCGTATTTGTTTGCGCGATTTGTCTGGCGCTATTAGCTGCTTTTTTAAGTGCGTCAAGTGTTAACACATTACCGTATGCCAATCCTTGCGTGCTTTCTGCAATGGTTCTTAGTCCAAACCCTGTGTCGATATGCAAATGCGTGTTTTTAATTTTGCTGTCTTCTAACAACCACATTTCTTGTTGGGAGGATTGAAAATAAAGATCCGCAAAGTCGATAGAAGGGGTGAGTGCGTGTTGCAGTGTGTTTTCTAGATCTTGTTCGGTGAGACCTTGTTGATCGAGGAATAGGGCGTTGGCGATTTGTAGTGGGGAGGGGGCCATTGGTTGATCCTGTGTGTAAAAACGTCATTGCGAGGAGCTGACGGGGTATAATTTTCAATTCTCAATTCCTAAATCTCATCATCCGCTGTAACGGAATGCGTGCGCGTTGAATAATGTTAGCATTCAATTGGATTTCGTCACAATCGTTTAATAAACTATTTTCAATAGAGTCCAACGTGTTCATTAACATCCAAGGGCATCGCGCACAACTTTTGCAGGTGCCGCTGTGTCCGCCGATGGGCGCAGGAATAAATTGCTTATCCGGGCATAATTTTTGTAATTGATAAAAAAGGCCTTCGTCTGTTGCCACAATAAATATTTTATGTGGCAAGGTCTGTGCGGCTGTTAAAATTTGTGAGGTAGAGCCAACAGCGTCGGCCATCGCAATCACGTCTTCGGGCGATTCGGGGTGCACGAGCACACCCGCGTCTTTGTATTTTTCTTTTAACGTTTTAATGCCGCTTGCTTTAAATTGTTCATGGACAATGCAGCTGCCTGGCCAAATCAGCATGTCAGCGTTTGTTTGCGTTTGAATATAATGGCCTAAATAACGGTCAGATGCCCATAAAATCTTTTCGCCGGCGGCACTTAATGCGCGAATAATTGACAAGGCATTGCTGGACGTGACAACCCAATCCGCACGAGCTTTAACCGCGGCTGACGTATTAGCATAAACGACGATCGTTCGATCCTGATGCTTATCACAAAAGGTAGAAAATAAACCAGCAGGACAACTTAAATCCAATGAACACGTTGCATCGATCGAGGGCACAAGCACCTTTTTTTCTGGGTTTAAAATTTTTGCCGTTTCACCCATGAATTTAACGCCCGCGACGAGCAATCGCTCAGCAGTTTGTTCGGATCCAAAGCGCGCCATTTGTAATGAATCGGCAACACAGCCCTTGGTGCGTTCTGCGAGTATTTGTATGTTGGCAGGCGTATAGAAATGTGCAATCAGCACAGCATTTTTTTCTTTTAATAAAGCAGCGAGGCGGTCTAAGGTTTCGTCTAATTGTTGTTGCGTCAATTGAGCGGGCTGTGTTAGCTCGGGTGGTTGAATGCTGGGTAATGTTGGAAATGAAATCGTCATTATCGTATTAAAATTGAAAGGTGATGAAGTATAAAGTAGATACCAAAAGCCGTCGCCATAGCAAACGGAATCGTGAGTATCCATGCGGTTGCCATATTGCCAAAGATATTCCATTTCACGTCAGAAAATCGCTTGGCACTGCCGGCACCAATAATAGAGCCGGACATGACTTGTGTTGTGCTAACGGGAATACCAAAATGTGATGAGGCCATGATGATGCTGGCGGAAGAAAGCTCTGCTGCAAAACCGCCAATGGGTTTTAATTTGGTAATTTTTTGGCCCAACGTTTTGATGATTCGCCAACCGCCGATTAAAGTGCCCAAACCCATGCAGGTCGCGCAGGTGATAATGACCCAAAAAGGCACATGAAACGTTTTTAACGCATAAAAATTGGTGAGTGCTAATACGATCACACCCATGGATTTTTGTGTGTCGTTGGTGCCATGACTGAATGCGACAAACCCTGCTGAAAGCAATTGAAGTTTAGAAAAACGTTCGTTGGCTTTTTGCGGCGTGGCGCGTTTCATTTTTATAAGCATTTTTAGCAACAATGAAAGAATAATAAACGTGAGTAAACCACCGACAACGGGCGAGGCAAACATGGGGACGATGATTTTATAAAACACGTTTGAAATATTCACGACGTGGAAAGAAGCGTGTGCGATGGCAGCACCTAAAAGGCCACCAATCAAGGCATTGGATGAGCTAGACGGTATGCCATAAAACCACGTGATGCCATTCCAGGTGATCGCGCCGAGTAATCCAGATAAAATAACCATTTGGTTAATACCACCGGCGGCAATAATACCGACACCGATCGTTTTAGCGACTTGCACACCACAAAACGCACCTAAAAAATTTAAGGCGGCGCCGTATATCAAGGCAGATCGGGGGGAGAGGGCTTTACTGGAAATGACCGCCGCGACCGCATTGGCTGCATCATTGACGCCATTACTAAAAGCAAAAATAAGGGTGATAGCGATGACTAAGATCAATAAAAAAAACGACATTACGTTCTTTTTCCTTACGTATGTTTTAATGCCACATTGACTAAGGTATCTGATACGGTAAAACAAAGATCCAGTGCTTTTTCAATGCTTTTATAAATTTCAATGAGTTTAATGATGGTTAAAAAATCTTTATCACTGGCATATAGATGGGTTAATGCTTCCGACAAGATTTCATCCCCGTGCGTTTCAATCATTTTCATGCGATGGCTGCTTTCCGATAACGCATCCACTTTTTTAAAATGTCTAAATTTTGCAATGGCAATTTTTAACTCAGACGTTGCATTTAACAGTGTGCTCGCTTGCTTTTTTAAGCTTCCTGTAATTTTGGGGAGTTGATCGATTTTCATCATGGCAATGGTTTTAGCAACAATGCGTGTGACTTTATTCAGCATGCTATTAATGGTTTGAATGTCTTCTGGTTCAATCGGCGTCATGAATGTCTTATGTAGCCGGACCAACGTTTTTTTGGTTAAATGTGCGCTTTGGTGCTTTAAATCAATCGCGGCTCGTAGTTTTTCGTCTGAAAAACCGTCTTGCGTGATTTGCATAAAAATTTCAGCAATCTGATGGCATAGATTGGCGTTTTCTTCAAAATAGGTGAAAAAAACTTTCTCACTCGAGGGTAAGACCTTGGCTAGAATTTTTTTTATCATGTGGGCTCCTGACAGCGGTTTTGGGGCCTAAGACGAGAGGGATCATAATCAATTTAATGAGGATATGCAATAGGTAAATGAGGGGATTTTTAGGAAAAATGAAATGTGCCTTTAAGCCATTGGGCGTTAATAATTAACGACTCAATATTCATGTCTAAGGTCAAATTAAAGTGACGCGGCTAGGTTCAGGTCGAGGTCGATAAAGAGGTATAACCCTGTCTGCTACTACAATCAACCGACAGACTTGCGCTCAAAAGTGTCAAAAAGGCAGCCGCCGACAAAAAAACGATTCCTGCGACGAAACAACCATGGAGGCTTGTTTTTGGTTGGGAGGTGAGACCTTCTCCTAGGAGGCAACCCATGTCTAAGACCATTAAAACACCTGTGGCTATTCCTAGTTTCTCTGCAAGTGAAAATTTTTCTTGTCCCATTATTTTTTTCCTCTTAATTAATAGACATTTTCATTATATCAACAACCAGCCTTGAGATCAATGCTTTTTGATTATTTTTTGTACAATTTGTAAGGGTTGTGGGCCATAGCGATCATTTTTCAAAACGGTATTTAGACTAAATCACTTAGGCTAAATATTTAGCCTATTTCGTCATTGCGAGGATTGCCGCGCTTCGCTCGCAATGACGGGGGAAAATGATTTATCGTGTATCTGCCCAGCGTGTAAAATAATGGTTTTTAGATGGCGGTGTAGGTGTCGGATTCGCGACTTGCAGCATCAGCATTAATTCTTTCATCGTTTCTTGGCCAAAGAGCTTTCACAATGAAGGCTATGCCAATGAGTCCAAGGATTGCAGCAGCAGCGTAGAAGCCTGTAGAGACATTTCCGGAGGTGTTTGCCCCAATTCCTACGCAAACAATAGAGAGTAAAATGGGGCCGACCATTGGAGCGGCAAGTCCTAAGAGCGCTAGTGATTCATTTCTTGAGGTAGGCATTATTATCTCCTTTATATGATGGTGTTTGAAGTATATAATAGATCCGTCATTAAATGAAGCAAAAGGCCCGCTTTCCGTTTAGTTTTTGCACAATTTGTACGGGGGATGTTATGAAAAAATACCTATTTTTAGTCGCGATGCTTTGCGGACTGGTTTCGCTGACCGCTAATGCGATCAGTGTGTCGTTTACGGATGGGGCAGGTTGGAAAGCTTGCGCAGCCCAGCCGCAGCAAAAGCTTCCTGCTGGTGTTGTTTTGCCTCCGGCCTACGCGAATCAACCTTATTCGAAAGAAGGGTGGCCAATCGATGTGAACCCAGCATTAACGATTGGTGATATTTCGCCTAACACCACGCAAAGTTTAGCTGTTGTTATGCGCGACCCCGCTGCTGGCACTCATTGGTTGATTTGGGATATTCCCTATAATCCTGCAGAAGGGGCCTCAGTCAACATTCTTGCAAACATACCTCAAACAGATAGTCCTTGGAAAGATGGGTTTTTACCATCCAAGCCTCCTATTCCATCACTCGGTGTTCCTAGCCAAAATACAGGTGCTTGGCAAGATGCAGTAAGTGCAAATGGCAACATAGGGTATACTGGTCCTTATCCTCCATCGGGTGAGGTCCATGAATATGATATTTTTGCATATGCTCTAAACGGAATATTGGGTGAGGTGAATCCACCATCGGGTACTGTTGAATGCCCATATGCTCCATCACATCCATTTGCGCCTTACACGAAAATTTATTGCTATATATCGTCAGTTGATCAATTTGAAGCAATGATCAAGGCTAAAGGTGTGCCATATGTGAGATCAGAGAAACGAGTTGCTTACTATCCTGGTTGCCCTACACCACCAGCCCCAGCAACGTGATGAAAAAACAATTATTATCATTAATGATATTTACCTGCGCGTTTACATCATTAAGCGCGCAGGCCATTAGCATTTCATTTACCCACAGCACGAAATGGCAAAAATGCCCCAACGGTATTGTTGTGTTGCCAAGCACGTATTCCAGTGCGAAAGGGAATGCCAGCCCTGCTTTAACGATCACGAATGTGCCTAAAAAAGCGCGATCATTAGCCGTGATAATGTATGACAAAACGGAAGGGAATAACACGCAATGGGTCATGTGGGATATTTCGCCGCAGACGACCACATTGCCAGCACGTATCCCTCACGCGAAAACGGTGAAGGGAATTGGCTACCAAGGTGCTGAAAGTGCGAATGGCGGGATTGGCTATACCGGTCCTTGGTTGCCGCCTAATAAAAATCATCAATATAATTTTATTGTTTATGCCTTAAATCAACCCATCGGTGCACTCGATCAACAAGATGAAAAACAATGCCCTCATGTTGATACCCATAAAAATCACTGCATTATTTCATCCCCTTATCAGTTTGAAAAAATGGCGACCGCTAAAAAAGTGGCCACGTTGGCAAGATCCAAGCCATTGATCAGTTATTATCCCGACTGTGTGAGCAAAGTGGCATTTTCGATTTAAGCGTTTATAATGGATATTCTGTCCCGTCATTGTGTTCTGTTTATAAACTTATCACAAACTTCAAGGAGGAGGGCTTATGCGACGTTTATCTTTTCGCCATATTCGACGGTGTTTCTTGATTATTATTCCGTGTATTGTAATTTTTAGCCAGCCGGGTTTTGCCAATAAAGAACGGCGATTGCCCACCATTCAAAAACCTTTTGCCAACTATCAAGCCAAACAAGTAACGTCTGTTATCTTGGGTTACCAATGGTCTGGCTATTCAAAACCCAGCAAACGTAACCGTGTCATGTTTGTGAAAAAGTTAAAAGGGCAATGGACACGTGTGACGTATAAAAAAGATTTTAAGACGGTTAAATTGACCGAACCATTGGATAAATTGACCGTTAAAACCGCGCTTGATCAATTATTTAATGGATTGCATTCTGCGAAGCCAGCCTATGGTTTGCAAACGTGCATGAACCATACTGACGATTATCCCCAGGTGACGGTATCACTGTTGTTGAATGATAAATTAAAAATTCGATTAGCCTCTTCTTCTAATTGTGCGGGAATGACCCCTTGGAATGTCACGGATGGGAATATGCTATATACGATGTACGATGAGAAGGCGGCGCGTGCGATTGCAACATTGTTAGGAAAGAAAATGTTGGGGAGGGGTAGAGTTTTAACGCAAGCAACCAAGCATGTCGCCACTTCGCCACAATCATTTTCGACTATTTTTAAAACGCTGCAGCACAATTTAACCGTAACGGTGAATGCTAAAAAATATTCGACCCTGCAGCTGTCCGGCAAGTTTAGCTATGCGATGGCAGCGTTACATTGGATGGATAAAAACCGATATAATAAAGAACTAAAAAAATGGCGACATCAAAAAGACACGTCACCTCAAGTGAAAGCTTATATTAATCACCTTTTATCGTTTAAGAAGTAACCCTTTAAAAAAGGGGCAGAAGCCCCTTTTTTATCAAACAAATAAATTTAAAGTTTTACGTAAAAACCTAACCCAAAAAAAGTAATTGCTGAGCTGGGGCCTGATTGAGCAATATAATTTCCAAAAAATTCCATACCCAAATGACGAGTCATGTCGAAACCAAGACCTATGCCAAGTTCAGGTGCGACTTTGTAAGTATTGATATCAACGCGAGGTGTTGGGTCTGCTTGATATGTTTTGTTATAAACATTTAAATGCACCAATGCAATGCCTGGTGATATAAAGCCATAAAACCCGTGTGCTATTGGCAACATTAATTTAGTTGAGAGATCAAAAGCATTTAAGTAATAATGATCAGGACCATAGGTTGCATTGCCGTCGCTGCCAGTGTGCCGGAAATGGGTATAGCCGGTTGTTAAGGCAATATATTGGTTAAATTGATAGCCCGCATATAACTGGCCGGCTACTGGAAGAGAAAGATTAAACGCCGTACCAGCGGGTTCATCATTGGCAAACAAACCTACACGAGTGCCTAAGATAATATGAGAAGCAATGTTAGTTTCGGTAGGCTGTTGTGTCTGTGTTAGAGCTGCTGGGTTAGTGCTAGCCAGTGCCAAAGAGCTGGCGAGTAAGACAGATAACGCAATTAATATTTTTTTCATTAATAGACCTCTTTATTTAGTAAGGGGGAGTATTATACCTGAAAAAACAAGCAAATAAATGGTGGAAATACTTAAGAGCACCTTAAGGGTGCCTCTAAAAATTCAGATTTTCGTGATATATTATTCTTCGTCATTCCCGTGCAGGCGGGAATCTAGCGTTTTAAAGAGATGCTGGATTCCCGCCTACGCGGGAATGACAGCATATTATTTAATGAGAGCATATTATTTATAGATTGCTTTGTCGCAAGCTCCTCGCAATGACGGGTTTTCTGTAGTGCGCATTCATCGTGTTATAAGTTATACAACTTAATAGCTGATGGATTAAAGTGTTCCGAAAACGACGGTTGTAGCTGAACTATCTGAACCAGATCTTTCTCTTGCTGCTGCCCTTGCTTCTTCTTCATCTTCTTCGTCTGCCATATCCCCCCAGCTTGCAGGCTCAGCTGCTGCAGGAAATAAAGATGCTTCACCACAGTCTCGCATTGAGGGTGTGTGTGGTCTTTCAAAGTGAGCAGAACAAACGCCACAATCGGCGGTAACATCGTCTAAATTTGCAGGCAACTCACGTTGAAGCTTCGCAAAGTGTTCTAAAATAGCTGCCCAATTAATTATGGGCGCGGCAGGTTTAGGTCTGGATCTGATTTTTCCTCCTTTTTTCCCGGCTTTTTTCTTCGCTTTGGCTGCTGTTGTACGTTTTGCGGTTGACACATTTTTTCGCCAATAAATTAAATCGCTAATCACTTGCCGTGTGTTTTGCAATTGGACTTCTAAAACAGGCAATAGGATAGTTTTAAAAAAATCTAATGAGGCAAGAGCGCTTTCTTTTTCAGTAGGAGGAAGTAATTCGATTGGCAGCGTCTTTAAAGAGGCGATCATCTTTCTAACGTGGCCAATAGCACAGGTGATGTGTTCAACATGCGTGGCATAATATTCTGCGAAATTGACAGAACCGGCATTTATTCTGGTTTCTAATTGCCTTCTTTTGTCGACTAATAGACTAAACCTAGGGTCGGCTTCATCTAAGTCTAAATAATAATCCAAATAAAATTTTGTTAAACGCGAGAGAGAATCAACGAGTTGATCGGTTGCTAAAAAATCGGGGTGATGCAATATCACGTCTGCTGAGGCTTCTAAAAAACGCACTTCGCGTAATTGTAATTGTGTTCTTACGGAGGGAGACAAGTCAGTGGGTCTTGCCCAGTCACCGGGTAAGCGGAAAGTGACGCGGACTTGTGGCAACAAAGGATCAGCAGCAGGATGTAAGATAGCACTCACATAGGAGAGTCCATTGCTGTAGTGCCAGTTGGTTGGGTCATCTTCTTGGAATTTTTTAAAGCCATATGAATAAGCCTCATCTAATGCGGCTACAATCGAATGTGTTTCTTCAACGGCAACAGGCGGGGCAGTGGGTGCAGCTGCGGCGGCTTCAGGTTTTTTTGTGGGCGGCAGTTGACCTTGCCGAATTTCTATAAGGGCTTGTTTTCGTGCGGCAGCTTTTTGTGCTTGTTCAAGTTTCCTTTCGGTTTCTTTATCTAACAGTCTTATTAAATCATCCCCAGCGCTTGCTGCTGCCTTCTCCCTTTCCGCAAGTGCCTCGGATTCTTCTGTCGTATGGTCTTCTATTTGTGCGTTTAATCGTTCCCATGCAGATTTCAAGTCTGCCAGCGCTGGCGCATCGCCGTCACCTGTTGTTGCAAAATCGTAAACTGTTTTGGCTCGGTCGCGGGCTGTTTCTTTCCAGCTCCAATCGCTTGAGCTTTCTGCTTTTGCTAGGTAAGTCATGAATACGGGGAAAAAATGTGTTAGCGTTTCTGTTAATAAGCTTACGTCTATGGGTTCTTCTTCTGTTTGATTTTCAAAAAGTGCAAAGGCTTGGAAAAACATATCGGTAATTTCGGCGTTTGTTAAATGGCCACTTGTTGGCTCATAATTTATGGCATATAAATGGGCTAACTGACAATAAATTTGATATCTCAGAAAATCAGAGCAAGCAAACGGAGAGCGATTGTTTAAGAAAGGCACTATTTTCATTTTTATAAAGGCTATTTCGTCTGGTATGAGTTTTTGGCCCATTTCGTCGTAACGAAGTTGATATAATGCAATATAATCGAGGATTGCATGAAACGCGGAAGCGATGGAAAAATCTTCTAAACCTATAGTTATATTGGTTGGGTGTTTCGTTTTTGCTGCCGCATCAAATAAGCCAATAATAAAAATGGATTGTGTGATTGCTTGGCGCAAGACTTTTTTTCTGGTGTGTGTTTCAGGCGGTGCAGCATGAAAAGCGAGCGGTTGCTTGAAATATAAAAAAACATACTGGTAACAGAGCTGATGTAAAATAAAATAACATCGGCGCATTGCTACATCTGTATGCAGGTGTAGCGATTTTAATGCCGAATTTGCTTCATGCGTTTGTCTCCAAGTGTGTGTGCGATGAGCCATCTGATTTAGTTCAGTTTGTGCTGGAATTTCACCGCTAACGGGATTAAAAATAATGTTGCCATCGTAAGCAGCCAATAGAAGTGCTTGTAGTGTTTTAAATTCAAATGACCTCTCTATAGATATTGCATGCAAAGCAGCCGCTGATAATCGGTGTAATAAAAAGACGTGTTGGAAAAAAGGTTCTTCTTGCCTGGGTGTTGCTTTATCCTCTTTAAAGGAATGACTGGCGGAAAAGGTAGGTCTGCTTGGGTTAAATACTGCTTGGAAAAAAGCGAGGACTTGTTCATGAGGTAGTAATTTTCGGACTCTGTCACATTCAGTTGTGACGGCATGGACATCAATGCCAAAGGTATCGGGTGGGGCAATGACAACAGCCGCAGCTAGGGGTGCTCGTCTCGACATTTAAATTCTCCAAGTGGTATTAAATTAGATCGCTATTTTACCTAAAGAATGCATCAAACAATAATGCAAGCGTA
>FLOH01001463.1_pt1 | contig 36960 bp, 38 predicted proteins | sample 756751 | NCBI WGS metagenome assembly FLOH01 (sample SAMEA4026879, study PRJEB14308) | marine metagenome | biome: coastal water; material: water | depth 74 m
CGGCAGCGTCAGATGTGTATAAGAGACAGTACGTTTGCATTATTACCAACGAATGGCTGATTGAGCAGGGGGCCCCGGTTTTCGCTCAGGTTGCGCAAGAATTCCGCGAGTTTATTGCCGGTTCGCAGCTGGTGATCCATAACGCGGCGTTCGACGTGGGCATGATGGATGCCGAGTTCCGCCGCCTGAACTTATCCATGACCCGCGACTTCTGTGGTGTGCTCGATACGCTGAAAATGGCCCGGGATCTGCACCCTGGGGCAAGAAACAGCCTGGATGCTTTGTGTAAGCGTTATGGCATCGATAACAGTCATCGCGATTTGCACGGCGCTTTGCTGGATGCTGAGATTCTGGCGGATGTTTACCTGACCATGACCGGTGGTCAGACCGCGCTGGCATTGGCGGTTGAAGAAGAAAAAGAAGAGGAAGAGGTGGTGATCGATATCGGTGATATCGACCTGGATGCAGTTAATCAACGCATCATCCGGGCCAGTGCTGAAGAAACTGCCGCGCATGAGAAAATGCTCGATCTGATCGATAAAAAAAGCGGCGGCGCCATCTGGCGCCGCTGATATATGCTTTGTGCTTTCCGGCTCTGAAATCTCAGAGCCAGTGGGTTACAGCGATATAGCCAACACCGGTCATCACAACGGTGTAAGGCAGAGCCATAATCACCATTCGACCATAAGACAGGCGGATCAGCGGAGCCAGGGCCGAGGTCAGCAGGAACAGGAATGCGGCCTGACCGTTAGGCGTGGCGACACTTGGCAGATTGGTGCCGGTGTTGATTGCAGTGGCCAGAAGGTCGAAGTGCTCACGGGTAATATCACCAGCCGTCAGGGCGGCTTTTACTTCCGAGATGTAGACGGTAGCGACGAAGACGTTGTCACTGATCATCGACAGTACGCCATTTGCCAGGAAGAAAACACCAGGTTGTGCAGCGGTAGATACGTTATCGGTATTCAGAATCCAGGTAATGATCGGCGTGAACAGATGCTGGGCATGAATAACGCCGACGATTGAGAAAAACACCAACAGCAGTGCGGTGAAAGGCAGGGCTTCTTCAAAGGCTTTGCCCAGCTGATGCTCTTCGATAATACCGTTAAATGCGGTCAGTAATACGATCACCAGCAAACCAATCAGACCAACTTCCGCCAGATGCATCGCCAGACCAATCACCAGGAATATAGCGACCAGTCCCTGTACCCAGAGCTGAGCTACACGCTTCTGAGTCATGTGCTGCTTCTGTTCTTCATTGAAGTTTTCCAGAATACTGCGTACATCGTCTGGTAATTTGGCGCCGTAACCGAACCAGCTCATTTTCTCCAGTAACAGACAGGTTAGCAGGCCAGCTACCAGTACAGGCATTGTGACCGGTGCCATCATGGTGAAGAATTCACCGAACTCCCAGCCGGCCACTTTGGCAATCAGCAGATTCTGCGGTTCGCCTACCAGCGTGCAGACACCGCCGAGTGCGGTACCGACAGCGCCGCGCATCATCAGGCTGCGCAGAAACGCGCGGAAGCTTTCCAGGTCGACACGATGCTGTTCTTTCAGCTCATCATCGTTGCCATGGTCGTGGTCGTTGTTGAAGTTCTTGCCGCTCGCGACTTTGTGATAAACGCTGTAAAAACCAACCGATACACTGATCAGAACAGCCGTTACGGTTAAAGCATCAAGGAACGCCGATAAAACCGCGGCAACGGCACAAAACAGAAAGGACAGTGCCATTTTAGAGCGCACACCAAGCAGAATCTTGGTGAATACAAACAGCAGCAGGTCCTTCATAAAGTAAATGCCCGCCACCATAAACATCAGCAGCAGAATGACCGGGAAGTTAGCCAGAGTCTCCTCATACACGATCTCAGGGCTTGCCATTCCGAGCAGGATAGACTCAATGGCGAGCAGGCCGCCGGGCTGTAACGGGTAGCATTTCAGTGCCATCGCCAGGGTGAAAATGAATTCTACGATCAGAATCCAGCCCGTGATGTAAGAACCCAGGGTGTAAAGAAAGACGATGTTCAGGGCCAGAAAGGCCAGGATCGTTTTTTTGTACCAGAGTGGGGCGTTGCCAAGAAAATTACTGACAAAAGCAGCTGACAGGGAGGACTGCATGGTGGGATTCCTTTTGATCAGGCCGAAGGGCTAAGCGCGTGGGCAATTTAATGGGTTTTCAATTATTTGCAACTCATCCTTGAAGGGGATCGTACATATTGAGCCGTTGAAACCAAAGCTGACCCCGTTTGTCTGAATTGCCAAGTGGGTTTTTGTGCACTCAGTATAGTTGAAGGGCAAGGCTTTGCGGAAAACGCTTCGCGCTTTGCTCTTATAGTCGTTAGAATCACACAGATCATAACAATGAATGACGCTAGTAATGGCTGATATATCGACAGGAAGTGAAATCACACAATTTGCCGCCTCCCTGAATCTGGTGAAGGCTGAAATTGCCAATGCACTGGATCAGGCCGCTGCGCAGCTTGATGTGTACTCGGAACATGGAAACGCCGATAACCTGCGTGCCTTTCTTGAAGAGGTGCAGCAGGTTCGGGGTACCTTCAAAATGCTGGACTTCCGGGCAGGCGAGCGTCTGTGCGAAGAACTGGCAGAAACCGGACGGGTAGTGCGCAATCAGAGTGTAGCCGAATCTACACTGGCTGCTTTTACTCAGGCCATTGTTTTTCTGAAGCGATATGTGGACTTTGTGGTCAGCGGCGACCCGGTGGCACCGAGTCTGTTGCTGCCGACGATTAATCTTGTCCGCAAAGAGCGCCACGAAAAGCCGCTGCCGGAAGCCTATTTCTTTCTGGTTAACCTGCGGCCCAAACTGGCCGTTCCTGCGGCAGAAGCCGGGGCTGCCAGTTTTCCCTATCGCCGCGCGCGTCAGCTATATCAGCTGGGGCTGATTGGTCTGATGCGGGGTAATGGGCGTCGCGGGCCGTTGCAGGTAATGCTGCGGGCAGTGCGTCGTTTTGAGCGTGCCAGCCGTGGTGGAGCAGCCTGGTTGTTCTGGCATGTTGTCAGCGGTGCGCTTGATGCTTTATCGCAGGATTCATTTGAGATGACGCCGCAGCGCCTGTTGCTGCTGGGCACCCTGGATCGTCAGGTGCGTAAAATTCAGGATACTGAAGGTAAGGCGTTTAACGAGAAACTGCCTGACTGGCTGCTGAAAGAATTTTTGTGTCTGGTTGCTTTAGCTGAACCGGAAACGGATCTGCTGAGCCAGCTGCAGCAGGAATTCCATATTGACCGCAGCATCAAAGAAAAGCAGCTGGCTGTATCGCGGGCTAAATTATCCGGCCCTGATCAGTCAGCGCTGGAGTCATTGTCGGATGCTTTGCAGGAAGAACTGCAATCGGTAAAAGATCTGGCCGATCTGTTTGAGCGTACAGACGTTAGTGAAGCTAACTTTGACGAGTTGGTTTCATCGCTGGCGCGTATTGGTGACACCCTGCAGATAGCCAATCTGGCTGAAGCGGCGGAGCGTACAGGTCATCTGTGTCAGCGTTTGCGTGCCGCGGGTCCGAAAGGTGTGCTGGCTGATATGGCCTTTATTGCCGATGAAATCATTCATATCGAACAGGCAATGCGGGCTCTGACGCATAAAGGGCTGGAAAAGGACTCTCTGGTTGACCCGGTCAGCCTCAGTGAGGCCAAGATTGCCGTATTGTCGGAATCTATGACCGCTCTGACCATGATCAAGCGCGCCATTGGTGCTTACCTTGATTCCAGTGGTGACAAGTTACACGTACGTAATGTTGGGAAGAGCCTGATTGATGTGGCCGGCGCCATGATGTTTCTGGAAAAAGAGCCGGTATACAACATGCTGCTTGATCTGGATACCTTTGTAACCAAACAGGTTCTGGAAGAAGACCTGCCGCCGTCAGAAGCCAAAATGGAGGCTTTTGCTGACGCAATCACCGCCATTGAATACTTCCTTGACTCCCTTAATGGGCAGTCTGCCGGAGCGGAAGAAGCGTTGCAGCTGGCCAGAGAAAGTATTGCGCATCTGAGGAAATAACATGCTGCAGGGAAGCCTGACGGGCTTTACGCTCGTCTTTCTTTTGGTCGCGCTGGCGGTCATTGTTGTGCTGTGGTGGGGGCGTGATTGGTTCATTCAGTGGCTTAAGGGGACTGTTGGTCTGGTCCTGCTGGTCAGCAGTATTGTCGCCGTGTTTATGCTGGTTGATATCTGGAGTTACAAGCAGCTGCTCAAAGAAGAGCCGCTGGTCAGTGTCAGTGTTTATCAGCTGGATGATCAGGTGTTCGATCTGACTCTGGTCGATACTGATAACCATGAACGCCGGTTTAAAATTCTGGGTGATCAGTGGCAGCTGGATGTTCGCTTGCTGGTCTGGAACGGTCCTTTTGCTGCGTTGGGCGCGACACCGCTGTATCGCCTTGACCGTTTATCCGGACGCTACCTGTCTCTGGAACAGGAGCGTACAGCAGAGCGCAGTGTCTACAGTCTGGCTGAGTCACGCTGGTTTGATCTCTGGGATTCCCTGCGTCATCACAAACTCTGGCTGGATGCTCAGTTTGGCAGTGCGGTTTATATGCCATTGGTAAATGGCGCTGTTTATTCTGTGCAGTTGAGCCCCAAGGGGCTGATTGCGCGGCCACTGAATGACGTGGCGGAGCAGGCTCTGCAGGGTGAGTGGTAACAGTGTCTGAACCGCAGGCATAAAAAAAGCGACCGGATGGTCGCTTTTTTTATGCTGTCAGCAATTAAGCAGGGAAGAATTCACCCAGCTTGGTTGCCAGCATCATGTCGCCTTCAACACGCAGTTGACCAGACATGAAAGCCTGCATGCCGTCAGTCTCACCAGAAGCGATACCTGCGAAGGTTTCGGTGTTCATGATCAGAGTAACGTTAGCGTCATCGTTTGCACCTTCAGCAACAGCACAAGTGCCATCTTTAACGATCAGGTGATAGGTTTCGCCATCTTCGATGTTGAATTGGAAGATCAGGTCAACATCGGCAGCAGCCGCGGCGTTGAACTTGCTGTTCATGGTTTCGATGATTTCTGCAACAGATGCCATAACGGTTTCCTTATTATTGCTACAAAAGACAGGAGATCTGCTGATGGGTGATGCGCATATCAGCATCCTGTCAGGACTTTGTCTTGCGTCAGACCGCACAACTCTATGGGCTGGCAATGCGGGTGTCAACGAAAAATCATACGATTGTTTGAAACGCACAAAGTGCGCTTACTTGTACGCGCCTGCCATTCAGTTATGCTTGCGGACTATTTTAAATTCATTAAGGAACAAAGCGTGGAATTCCTGGCAGAGTACGGAGCTTTTCTGTTGAAGGCGGTCACCGTTGTGGTGGCCATTCTGGTGGTCGTTGGGGGCGTGGTTTCTATCGGCATGCGTAACCGCCGTTCAGAGGACGGCGAGCTGGTTGTGAAGAAGCTCAATGATGAGCTCGATAACCACAAAGAAGATCTTGAGTATGCGCTGTATTCGAAAGAAGAGCTGAAAGCGCTGGAAAAAGACAAGAAGAAAGAAGAAAAAGCCAAAGAAAAAGCGGAAAAGAAACGTATTAAAGACGGTATCGAAAATACCGAAAAGCGCAAGCGCGTGTATGTGCTCGACTTTGATGGCGATATTCAGGCCAGCCAGGTTGAGCTGCTGCGCCAGGAGATTACTGCGGTACTGACCATGGCGACCGGCGATGATGAGATCGTTGTTCGTCTGGAAAGTGGCGGTGGTATGGTACATACCTACGGCCTTGGAGCTTCGCAGCTCAAGCGTATCCGTGACCGCGGCATCCCGCTGACGGTCTGTGTCGATAAAGTGGCTGCCAGTGGTGGCTATATGATGGCATGTCTGGCTAACCGTATCATTGCTGCGCCCTTTGCCATTGTTGGTTCTATTGGTGTGGTCGCTCAGTTGCCTAACTTTAATCGTTTGCTGAAAAAGCACGATGTCGATTACGAGCTGTTCACCGCCGGTGAATACAAGCGTACGGTGACCATGTTTGGCCATAACTCAGCAAAAGCCAAAGATAAGTTCCAGTCTGACCTGGAAGATACCCACGAACTGTTCAAACAGCATGTGAAGCACAGCCGTCCACGCATCGATATCGAGGCCGTGGCTACCGGAGATATCTGGTATGGCCAGCAGGCCTTGGATCATCGTCTGATTGATGATGTCGGCACCAGCGATGATTATCTTGTGGCGGCCTGCGCTAATTCTGATGTTTACAGCGTGCGCTATGAATACAAAAAGTCGCTGCAGGAAAAGCTGGGACTGGCGGTACAGAAGGGTGCAGAGGGCGCCTTTACCCGTCTGCTGACCCTGCTGAACAAACAGCAGCAAAGCAAAGGCTGATACTGATAAAAAATAAGGAGTAACTATGACTTTTCTCGCATACCGGGTAGAAGAAACCGAACAGGGCATAAAGGCCAGCTGGCAGACTCTGAACGATGACGATCTGCCCGCAGGGGATGTGCTGATTGACGTGGCTTACTCCTCAGTCAATTACAAAGACGCACTGTCCGCCAGTGGTAATAAAGGTGTGACCCGTGCTTACCCGCATACGCCGGGCATTGATGTTGCCGGCACTGTGCTGGCCAGTAACGACCCGCAGTTTAAAACCGGTGACGAAGTTGTGGTCTTCGGTTACGACCTGGGCATGAATACAGCCGGTGGTTTTGGCCAGCATGTTCGTGTGCCGGCCGGCTGGGTGCTGCATAAACCGCAGACACTGAACATGGCGGAAAGTATGGCCTGGGGTACCGCTGGTTTTACGGCCGCCCTGAGCCTGCAAAAGCTGGAGCGTGCCGGTATTCGCCCGGATGCTGGTCCTGTGGTTGTGACCGGTGCAACCGGTGGTGTGGGTTCGGTGGCGGTGGCATTGCTCGCCGCTCAGGGTTACGAGGTTGTGGCGCTGTCTGGTAAGCCTGAGCAGGAAGCCTTTCTCAAAGGTCTGGGAGCAAACCGGGTCATCGGCCGCGATGAGGTGCTGGCACTGAAGGGCAAGGCCATGGCCAAGCCTTTGTATCAGGCCGCCATTGATACCGTTGGTGGTGATCTGGTCTCTGCACTGATTCCGCAGATCCAGCCGGAAGGCGCGGTGACTACCTGTGGCATGATTGCCGGCGTCAAAGTCGAAGCCAGTGTGTTTCCGTTTATTTTGCGCGGCGTCAGCCTGCTGGGTGTGGACTCGGTTGAAATCCCGCTGGCCGATAAGCAGGCGGTACTGAATAAGGTGGCTTCTGCCTGGCGTCTGCCGCAGCTCGAAGAGATGACCACCGAGATTGGCCGTGCAGAATTACCTGCGGTTCTGGCAGCCATTCTGGCGGGCCAGGGCGTTGGTCGTTACCGGGTGAATTTGCAGCGCGACTGAAGAGTTGTTATCTGATGAGCTGACAAGCCCCGCCATGCGGGGCTTTTTTGTGCCTGCGTTTTAGTGTTCAGTTTTTAGCTTTTCTTGCTGCCATTTTCTGGCAGTATGGCGTTTTTACCGGCCGGAAATTGTATGAGCCGTTCTCAACGTTTGCTTGATCTTATCCAGTTGCTGCGCAGTTACCGCTTTCCTGTGTCCGGAGCAGAGCTGGCGGAGCGGCTGGGCATCTCATTGCGTACTCTTTATCGCGATATCGCCACGCTGCAGCAGCAGGGGGCGAATATTGAGGGAGAAGCCGGAGTTGGCTATATGCTTAGGCCCGGTTTTATGTTGCCGCCGCTGATGTTCAGTGAAGAAGAACTGGAAGCACTGGTTCTGGGAATGCGCTGGGTCGCGGGCCGTACCGACAGACAGATGGCGGTTGCTGCCAGCAGTGCACTGAGCCGGATTGCAGCGGTATTGCCACAGGATTTACGCGATGCTCTGGATGCCAATGCGCTGCTGGTCGGGCCGGCCGCGGAGCGTATGGAAGACAGTGTCGATGTTGCCACCCTGCGTCAGGCTATCCGCAGCGGACATAAAGTGAATATCGATTATCGCGACCAGAACGGCCAGCAGTCGCAGCGGCTGATCTGGCCTTTTGCGCTGGGATATTTTGATCGTGTACGGGTGCTGGTTGCCTGGTGTGAAATGCGCGGGGATTTTCGCCATTTCCGTACCGACCGGGTTCTGGCGCTGACGCCACTGGAAGAGCGCTACCCACGCCGGCGTCAGCAGTTGCTGGCGGAATGGCGCAGGGTCACCGGGGTGCCTGCACAGGCAATTCACACTGCTGACAAAAACTGACAGCAGGCTTTTATATTCTGTACGGACCGGGGCAGGAGCCCCGGATTATTTAACACCGCACAGGAATATCCTTATGTTAAACCCGAACCTTGTCATTCTTTACGTTAATGATGCCCGTCGCAGCACCGATTTTTACACCGGGCTGTTTGATTGTGTACCGGTTGAAGCCACGGAACATTTTGCTCTGTTTGCCCTGAACCCGGCATTTCGTTTCGGTGTCTGGTCGCGCAGTGACGTACAGCCGAAAGTAAGCGGCACACAGCTTTCAGGTGGCGGAGAAATCGCCATTCCGGTGGCCGATGCTGCTCAGGTAGATGCACTGTATGCCGATTGGTCAGCGCGGCAGATTGCGCTGGCACAGGCGCCGGTTATGATGGATTTTGGTTATACCTTTACCGTGCTGGACCCGGATGGCCATCGTTTACGTGTCTATGCGCCTGCTATGCGCAACTGAACCTAGATGCGGCGGCCATCGGGCGGCGCTTAATCCCGCCGCAGCTTATCGCTGACAGCAATGGGATTGGGCAGACTGAACACCACGATGTAACTTGAAATGACAAAGGTCAGAATGGCCGTTGCCTGAATCAGTAATGAGCCCTGTTCACTGAGCAGGGCGCTCTGCACGGCGACAAAGCCGATCAGCAGCGAAAACTCACTGATCTGGCCAAGACGCAGGCCAACATCCCAGGCCAGCTCGCGTCGTTCGCTGAAACGCCCCAGCAGCAGCCTGAAGCTCACCGGCTTCAGCACCAGCACCAGCAGGGCGAGCAGACTTGCCGGCAGGGCGACATCGGCCAGCAGCTGCAGATTGAAGCGTGCGCCGAGGGCAAAGAAAAACATCACCAGAAAGAAATCCCGCAATGGCTTCAGGCTGATAGCAATAAACTGCGCTATCGGACTGGTCGCAAGGGTAACGCCAGCGATAAAAGCACCAATTTCATGGGTCAGGCCAACCAGTTTGGCACCTTCCGCCACGGCCAGGCACCAGCCGATGGCCAGAATAAACAGGTATTCGTGGTAACGGTCGAAACGTACTATCAATGGCAGCAGAACGCCTTTAACCAACAGATAACAGGCGGCAGCCAGCAGGGGCAGAGCAACAAAGGGCTGCCAGACCGGCATGCTGCTGCCACCTTCGAGCACGCCGAGCAGAATCAGTACCAGAATGGCCAGCATGTCCTGAATCAGCAGCAGGCCGATCATCAGTTCGCCAATGTGTTTATGGTGCAGAACCGTGGTGGGTAGCAGCTTCAGGCCGATAATGGTGCTGGAAAACATCATCGCCAGGCCGATGATGATGCTGTCCATAGTGCTGAAACCAAAGGCCTGAGTCAGGCCAAAGCCCGCCGCAAAAAACACCAGCGAACTGGCCAGCGCCACCAGCATCGCTTTACGCAACATCGCCAGCAGAGCAGATGGCTGCATATCCAGACCCAGCAGAAACAGCAGAAAAATAATGCCGATATCGGCCATGTCGGCCAGTTCATCCGGGTGTTCAATCCAGCCCATGCCAAAAGGACCAACGATGGCGCCGAGGGCAATATAAGCAATCAGTAATGGCTGGCGGGTAAAAAGTGCGAAGGTCGCCAGGACGAGAGCGCCGGCAAAGACGAGAAAAAACGAAAAAACGATATCTTGTGGCATGAAAAATCCCCGGGTTCAGCCGTAAGGGTAAGGCAGTGTTCGGGGATGTGCCATGCCCCCGGCGCAGAATCTGACATTGTCAGCACTGCGCGGGGGCCGGAAAGGTCTCAGCGGCGACGGAACAGCGGGCGCTGATCGTGAACGTCGTTCTGATAGCAGACGGTGAAGGTCGCGAACGCAGCCAGAGCGTCGTTCAGATCCTGATCGTCACGCAGTGCAAAGCTGTTAAAGCCACAGCGGTTCATAAAGAACAACTGGTCGATCAGCACGTCACCGACAGAACGCAGTTCGCCTTTAAAACCATGACGTTCACGCAGCAGGCGGGCGGTGCTGTAACCACGGCCGTCGCTGAATTTCGGGAAGTTCACAGCAATCAGCACAAACTGACGGCAATCATCGCCAATCAGGTCGGCGGTTTCATCACTGTTCAGCAGCAGGCCGATTTTACCGGCCTGGGCCAGCGGCAGCAGGGCAGCAGCGTTTTCCTGCCAGCGCTTGAGGCTGATGATGCCGTAGTCAGCGATGATGGCATCGTCTTCGATCAGGTGCCATTCGTCGTTGCTGACGAGCTGGCCTTGTTTAATGAGCTGGGCCATAGATCGCCTCCTTGAATGGGTCATGACCGATACGACGGTAGGTTTCGAGGAAGGTTTCACCTTCGCTGCGCTTGGCGACATAGAAGTCGAGAATCTTGGCGATGATGTCCGGCATCTGATCGCGGGCGAAAGATGGCCCAAGGATCTTGCCCAGTGACGTGTTCTCGCCAGCGTTACCGCCGAGGGAGATCTGATAGAACTCTTCGCCTTTCTTATCGACACCCAGTACGCCGATATTACCAACGTGGTGGTGACCACAGGCGTTCATACAACCGGAAATGTTCAGGTCGATTTCACCCAGATCGTGCAGATAATCCAGATCATCGAAGCGCAGCTGAATGGCTTCGGCAACCGGAATGGACTTGGCGTTGGCCAGGGCGCAGAAATCGCCGCCCGGACAGCAGATCATATCGGTCAGCAGACCCAGAGTCGGCGTGGCCAGACCCAGCGCTTTGGCTTCCTGCCACAGGGCAAACAGTTCACTCTGTTCGACATCGGCCAGTACCAGATTCTGCTGGTGCGTAGAGCGGATTTCACCAAAGCTGTATTTGTCGGCGAGCATGGCGATCTGATCCATCTGCTCTGCAGTCACATCACCCGGAGGTGTGCCTTTCTGCTTCAGCGTCAGGGTCACGATGGCGTAACCGGCCTGCTTGTGGGCGCGCACGTTGCGCTGCAGCCAGCGGGCAAAGGCGGCATTTTCAGCGCGGGCTGACGTCAGCTCGGAGGGTTCATCGCTCAGCGCTTTGTAGGCCGGGTCGGTGAAGTGTTTCTTTACGCGTTCCAGTTCGGCAGCAGTCAACTTGCTGTCACCGTTTTTAATGCGTTCCCACTCGGCTTCAACCAGCTCAGCCATACGCTCAACACCCAGTGCTTTCACCAGAATCTTGATACGGGCTTTGTACTTGTTATCACGGCGACCAAACTGGTTGTACACACGGATAACAGCATCGAGATAGGTCAGCAGGTCTTCTTCCGGCAGGAAGCTGCGGATTTCTTCACCCACGATCGGCGTACGGCCCAGGCCACCACCGACCAGAATGCGATAGCCGATCTGGCCTTCGGCATTGCGGATGATGTTCACGCCAATGTCGTGTACCTGAATGGCAGCGCGGTCAGCACCGGGCACCGCGTTCACGGCAATTTTGAACTTACGCGGCAGGAAGGCGAATTCCGGGTGGAAGGTCGACCACTGGCGGATGATTTCGCAGTACGGACGCGGATCAACGGTTTCTTCCGCAATGACCCCGGCGTATTCGTCGGTGGTGGTGTTACGGATACAGTTACCACTGGTCTGCACGGCGTGCATCTGAACTTCAGCCAGATCGGCCAGAATCTGTGGGCATTGTTCCAGTTTCGGCCAGTTGAACTGTACGTTCTGACGGGTCGAGAAGTGGGCATAGCCTTTGTCATATTCACGTGCGACACGCGCCAGGGCACGCATCTGAGCCGAGTTCATCTGACCGTAAGGCACAGCAACCCGCAGCATAGGCGCGTAGCGCTGCACGTAAATGCCATTTTGCAGACGCAGTGGCAGGAACTCGTCATCGGCGATCTTGCCGGCGAGATAGCGCTCCATTTGCCCCTTAAACTGGGCGACGCGCTCATTCAGCAGTTGCTGATCGTACTCATCGTATACGTACATAAAAAACCGGTTGCTAACCTGTGGTTATTAGAAAAGTCGTTATGGCGGCGAACGATAGCAGAGCTTGTATATTCTTAAAATTAATATTTATCTATATACAAATAACCGTTTGATCTAGCGACGGTCGGCTGGCTGCGGCATTCCGGCGCCATATTTTTCAGCGCGGTATCAGTGGCTGACACTGCCGCCGCGGGCATTGCCCAGTGCCTGCTCCAGGGCCTGCGGCAGATCGGTAAAGACACCGTCGACACCGGCCTGCAGCAGGCGCTGGGCGGTGTCCGCATCATTCACGGTAAACACCAGCATATGGTAGCCCGCTTCACGGATGGCTCTCACCTGTGCGGCATCGAAAAATTCTTTGGCGAAATGCAGTCCGGCACAGTCGGCTTCTTCCAGGCGATGCTGCCAGTCGGCCGGAATGGCTTCGACGTTCAGCGCGCGGGTGATGTGGGGCATATGCCGGCGTGCAGACTGCAGTGCGTGGATGCTGAAGCTGCTGAGCAGCAGTGGCTGCTCAAAGTGAACCTGCTGTAAGGCTTTATGAATGGCCCAGACGGTTTCCGGCTCGCGCCCGATGGTCGGTTTGATCTCGAGATTGAGCCCCAGCTCCAGATGATTAGCCAGCACCAGCAATTCCGACAAAGTCAGGATCTGTTCGCCACGATACTGCTCAGCAAACCAGCTACCGACATCAAGCTGCTTCAGCTCCGCCAGACGCTTCTGAATCACCAGTCCGTCACCGTCCGAGCAGCGCTTAAGATCGGCGTCGTGGTGAATAACGGCAATGCCGTCGGCAGAAATGGTGACATCAACCTCGGCCCAGCGTGCTCCCTGGCGCGCCGCCAGCTCAATGGCCGCACGGGTATTTTCCGGCGCATGGCCGCTGGCTCCACGATGGGCAATAACCGGGCTTATCTCTTCGTAGGCATCAGGGCTGGAAAAAGGAATCATGGTAGGCATGGCTGGACTCGGTGTGATTGATCCGGAGTTGATGATCGTTAAATAGAAATATGAGCCCAGCGGCGGGAGCGCCAGATCAGGCCATAAATCAGCGACAACGTAATACGTTGGCCGCCCTGAAGCAACCAGATTCCCAACAGACCGAAGCCCGCAACAGGTCCTGCCAGGAAGGCCAGCGGCAGCAGGATGCCCCATTGCATCAGCAGGTTAATGTGCATCACCTGACGGCTGGCGCCAGCGCCCAGTAGTGCCTGGGTCAGCACCATGGCGGTGACTTCAAATACGATATTGATGCCGGTAATGCGCAGCGGCCAGAGCCCCAGCTCAATCAGGTGCTGCTCCGGAGTAAACAAACGCAGCACCAGCTCGGGGAATAGCCACAACGGCAGACCGAGCAGGGCCATCATCAGCATGGCCACCCGTACCACCTCCCAGCCCCAGCGGTAAGCATCATCGCGGTCACCACGTCCCAGCGCATGACCAACCAGACTGGTGGAGGCAATGCCGAGCCCCACGGCTGGCAGAATCAGCAGCAGTGCGAGGCTGATCAGAATATGGCCGATGGCCTGCTCCTGGGTGCCGACCTGGCCGATGATCCAGAACAGCACACTGACACCAAGGGCGAACAGTGTTTGCTGGGTCGAGTTGGGCAGGGCGAGGCGCATCACGCTCAGAATGGTGCCGCGGCGGGTGCGGTTATGGCCATGAAAGCGCTGACGGTGGCGGGTAAAGGTCTGCCAGAAATACAGTGCGCAGCCAAAGAACAGGGCGATGGTGGTGCCTATGCCCGAACCGACGGCGCCCAGCCCCTGCCAGCTGCCAATGCCAAAAATCAGCAGATAGCTGACACCGACGTTCACCAGATGCATCACCAGCAGTGTCTGCAGATAGGTTTTGCCTTCTCCTATGCCGTTCCAGAAACCACGGAAGACAAAGTTCATGCCTACGGCAACGGTGGCCAGTGTGCGCCATTCAAAATAAGGCACTGCAATATCAAGCACTTGCTGGTCGGAATTAAAGAGCGGAATCAGGTAGGGCGCGATCAGAACAAACAGCAGCGTAAGCGGCAGGCTGATGGCGAGGGCGAGGATAAGACCGGCGATTAAGGGTTCGAACAGGCGCTCATGTTCACCGGCGCCGAAGCGTCTGGCGACCAGTGCCTGCACACCGGCAGATAAACCCATCACCATCGACACGGTAATAAAGGTGGCATAACCGCCGACACCAACACCGGCGAGAGCGGCATCGCCGAGGCGCCCGACCATGGCCGCATCGACCAGATTGATCAGGCTCTGTGACAGCATGCCGCCGATAATCGGCACGCCTATGGTGAGGATGCACAGCAGCCGCTGCGGTTCAATCCGCAGCAGGCTGCTTAACGGCTGCAGCCAGTTCACAACTCAGCGGTCGTAGCTGAGGTTGGGGGCCAGCCAGCGCTCCATCTGCTCCAGATCCATTCCTTTACGGGCGGCAATATCCGTTACCTGATCTTTATCGATCTTGCCCAGGCCAAAGTATTTGGCATCCGGATGTGAGAAATACCAGCCGCTGACGGAGGCTGCCGGGGTCATGGCGAAGTTTTCGGTCAGGCTGACGCCGGTATTGGCTTCGGCATTGAGCAGGCGGAACAGGGTGGCTTTTTCAGTATGATCCGGGCAGGCCGGGTAACCCGGTGCCGGACGGGTACCTTTGTAGTTTTCTTTGATCAGCTCTTCATTGCTCAGCTGTTCATCACTGGCGTAGCCCCACAGCTCCTTACGCACAATTTCATGCAGACGTTCGGCAAAAGCTTCGGCCAGACGGTCGGCCAGTGCCTTGATCAGGATGCTGTTGTAATCGTCATGTGCCGCGTCGTAATCGTTGGCCAGTTTTTCGGCTTCGATACCGGCGGTGACCACGAAAGCGCCCATGTAGTCGTCGACACTGCCTTCCGGCGCCACAAAGTCAGCCAGCGAGTAGTTAGGCTGGTCGTTGGGCTTATCGGTCTGCTGACGCAGCTGATGCAGAACCGCCAGCTCAGCGCTGCGGTCTTCATTAAATACCGCAATATCGTCCGCACCGCGGCGCTGCGCCGGCCACAGGCCAACCACACCACGGGCATTAAAGAGTTTTTCATCGATGATGCGCGCCAGCATTGCCTGGGCATCTTTGAACAGGGCCGTGGCCGCTTCGCCGACCACTTCATCTTCCAGAATGCGCGGGTATTTGCCGGCCAGTTCCCAGGACATAAAGAACGGTGTCCAGTCGATGTATTTGGCCAGATCGGCAATATCGAAGTCTTCGTAAACGGTGATGCCCAGCTTGTTAGGCTTGGGTGGCTGGTAGTTATCCCAGTCGCCCTGATAAGCGTTGGCGCAGGCCTGTTCGTAGGTCAGCAGGGCCTTGGCTTTACGGTTGGCATTGCGGATACGCACGGCTTCGTATTCGTCGCGGCGTTCGGCAATAAACTCGGCTTTGGCGGCCGGAGTCACCAGCTTCTGGGCTACGCCAACGGCGCGGGACGCATCGGCAACATAAACGGCGATGTCGTTTTTGTACTGCGGCTCAATTTTTACCGCGGTGTGCGCTTTGGACGTTGTGGCACCGCCAATCATCAGTGGCAGATGGAAGTCGAGACGCTGCATCTCGCGCGCCACGTGCACCATTTCATCCAGCGACGGGGTAATCAGACCCGATAAACCGATGATGTCGACGTTCTCTTCTTTGGCAACCTTCAGAATCTTCTCCGCAGGCACCATCACGCCGAGGTCGATCACCTCGAAGTTATTACACTGCAGTACCACGCCAACGATGTTCTTACCGATGTCGTGCACGTCGCCTTTGACGGTGGCCATCAGGATCTTGCCCTGGGTTTCCGACTTGCCGTTTTTCTCGGCTTCGATAAAGGGCAGCAGATAGGCTACAGCCTGCTTCATAACACGGGCGCTTTTTACCACCTGCGGCAGGAACATTTTGCCCGAGCCGAACAGGTCGCCGACCACGTTCATGCCGTCCATCAGCGGACCTTCGATCACTTCGATCGGACGCGCGAAGCCTTTGCGGGCTTCTTCGGTGTCTTCTTCAACGTAAGCGTTGATGCCTTTTACCAGGGCGTGGGTCAGGCGCTCACGGACCGGCAGGGTGCGCCACTCTTCCGTTTCTTTTTCCTGCACACTGCCGTCGCCACGGTATTTCTCGGCGATTTCCAGCATGCGGTCGGTACCGTCGGCGCGGCGGTTGAGAATCACATCTTCAACGCGCTCTTTCAGTTCCGCCGGCAGGTCGTCGTATACCGCCAGCTGACCGGCGTTGACGATACCCATGCTCATGCCGTTCTGAATGGCGTGATAGAGGAACACGGAGTGAATGGCTTCACGTACCGGCTCGTTACCGCGGAAAGAGAACGATACGTTGGAGACGCCGCCGGAAATCTTGGCGTGGGGCAGGTTCTCGGTGATGTACTTACAGCTGTTGATGAAATCAACGGCGTAGTTGTTGTGTTCTTCGATACCGGTGGCAACGGCAAAAATGTTTGGGTCGAAGATGATGTCTTCCGGCGGGAAGCCGACTTTATCAACCAGCACGCGGTAAGAACGCTCACAGATTTCGTTTTTGCGCGCTTCGGTATCGGCCTGGCCGTCTTCGTCAAAGGCCATTACCACCACGGCGGCGCCATAGCGCAGGCAGCGCTTGGCTTTGGCAATAAATTCTTCTTCGCCTTCTTTCAGACTGATGGAGTTCACCACCGCCTTGCCCTGAATGCACTTCAGGCCGGCTTCGATGATTTCCCACTTGGAGGAGTCGACCATGATCGGTACGCGGGCAATATCCGGCTCGGAGGCGATCAGATTGAGGTAGCGCACCATGGCTGCCTGGGAGTCGAGCATCCCTTCGTCCATGTTGATGTCGATGATCTGGGCGCCGTTCTCGACCTGCTGGCGGGCGATCTCCAGTGCTTCGTCATAGTTTTCTTCGATAATCAGGCGCTTGAATTTAGCCGAGCCGGTGACGTTGGCGCGCTCGCCGACGTTTACAAACAGGCTGTCTTCGTCAAAGTTGAACGGCTCCAGACCGGCCAGGCGACAGGCGGGTTTGATGTCCGGCAGGGCGCGGGGTGCGTGTTTGGCCACCGCTTCGGCAACGGCTTTGATGTGCGCAGGGGTCGTACCGCAGCAACCGCCGACAATATTCAGGAAGCCGGAAGCGGCAAATTCTTCGACGATCACGGCCATTTCGGCGGCGGACTGGTCGTATTCACCAAACTCGTTCGGCAGACCGGCATTCGGGTGGGCCGAAACAAAGGTGCTGACTTTTTTCGACAGTTCTTCAACGTGTGGACGCAGTTCTTCGGCGCCCAGTGCGCAGTTCAGGCCGACCGACAGCGGACGGGCGTGGGCAACCGAGTTCCAGAAGGCTTCTGCGGTCTGGCCCGACAGGGTGCGGCCGGAAGCGTCGGTGATGGTGCCGGAAATCATAATCGGCAGCTCTTCACCACGCTGTTCGAATACTTCCTGCGCGGCGTAAATCGCGGCCTTGGCGTTCAGGGTATCGAAGATGGTTTCGATCAGAATAATGTCGGCGCCACCGTCCATCAGGCCATGGGTGGCTTCCACATATTCTTCCACCAGCTGATCAAAACTGATGGCACGGTAACCGGGGTCGTTTACATCCGGGGAAATCGACGCCGTTTTACTGGTTGGCCCAAGCACGCCGGCAACGTAGCGCGGAATACCGGTGTCACGCTCGACTTCGTCGGCCACGCGGCGGGCGAGGGCAGCCGCTTCGCGGTTCAGCTCCGGTACCAGATCTTCCATCTGATAATCGGCCTGGGAGACGCGGGTAGAGTTGAAGGTGTTGGTTTCAACGATGTCGGCGCCGGCCAGATAATACTGTTTGTGAATACCGGCAATGATGTCCGGCTGAGTCAGTACCAGCAGGTCGTTGTTGCCTTTGACATCCTGACTGATGTCGGCAAAACGGCTGCCACGGTAATCTTTTTCTTCCAGCATGTGCGACTGAATCAGTGTGCCCATGCCGCCGTCCAGAATATGGATACGCTGCTTCAGGTTGTCTTTCAGGCGGGCGATACGCTGTTGGCGAATGGCCGTAAGGGAAGAGGTAGTCTGACTCATAAATCTCTGATGTCTTAAACCGGAAAAATGGCGCCGGATTGTATCAGAGGTGGAAACACTTGTCTTATCCAACCATTTTGCTGGGGTATTTCGCCGCGCAGCGCCATTCGTTACAATGGCGACACTTGATAGAGGTAAAGACTATGACAACCTATGTAACCATCACCCCGGATGCGGAAGACTATCTGGCACAGTTGCTGGAAAAGCAGAATGTCGAGGGGATGGCTGTTCGTGTTTTTATTACTCAGCCCGGCACCAAATACGCTGAAACCTGCCTGGCCTACTGCCGTCCGGAAGAAGTTCATGCCTCAGACCAGTTGCAGGCAATGGACAAGCTGCGGGTGTTTGTTGAGGCGATGAGCATTCCTTATCTGGAAGAATCCATCATCGATTTTGCCAAGGACCGCATGGGTGGTCAGCTGACCATCAAGGCGCCGAATGCCAAAATGCCAAAGGTTACCGCCGACAGTCCGGTGGAAGAGCGCATCAACTATTTGCTGTATACCGAAATCAATCCTGGCCTGGCAGCACATGGTGGCGATGTCAGTCTGGTTGAACTGACCGAAGATGGCGTGGCTGTGCTGAAATTTGGCGGCGGCTGTCAGGGATGCAGTGCGGTGGATATGACTCTGAAAGATGGTGTCGAAGCGTCGCTGATTGCCAAGATCCCGGAAGTAAAAGCGGTGCGTGACGTGACGGATCATACTCAGGCTGATAATGCTTATTTCAAATAAGGCATAAGCACGTTGTCTGAAACAAAAAAGCCAGCAGATTGCTGGCTTTTTTGTTCCTGATTGAACCGTCAGAGAAAGGAATCGATGGTTGCGCCTATGCGGTAGTTTTCACTGCCGTCTTCTTCGATCCGGCAAACCGTTACCTGAGCTTCCAGCGGGGTGGTGTAGCCTCCGCCACTGGATACCGTCAGGCGGCCACTCATGCCCATGGGGATGGCCTCAAAGTGCTGCAGCTGTACGCCACTGCTGCTGAGGTCCAGACAGGTCAGGTCGTAGCTGTTGCCGTCATTGAGCGTCAGGGTCGCCGGAGCGGATACCTGCATGCGGATAAAATTCCGTTTTTCTTGGTAGTTTCTCGCCAGACTGGACATGGTTTTTCTCCTTATTAGAGTCTTTCCGATGCTATCGTGGTGACTAATTTTTGTACATTGAGAAAAATTCAGCATTCCCCGTGCCATAAGCGCCTTCAGCTAATAATTTAATCCCGCTAAAAGTCTGCTTTAAGAACCATTATTCAGTGCTTAAATCAGGAACCTGACTATGCGGAGAGTTTTTTGCCGGGCGGCTTAATTTTAGGGATTGCAAGGGGGGGCAGATGACGTTAGTGTTCGCCCCAATTGAGCGTATGCCGGGAGTTACTGATGGCCGCGAGTGTGCTGGTCATTGACGATGATTCGACTGTCCGCGATAGCATGGTTGCCTTTCTGGATGACTATGATTATCAGGTGCTGTCTGCCGCCTGTGGCCGCGAGGCTTTACAGCTGCTGGCCGAGCGCAGCGTGGATGCTGTTGTCTGTGACCTCAAGATGCCAGGTCTGAACGGCATTGAGCTGCTTGAAAAGCTGAAGCAGCAACAGCCTTTGTTACCGGTGATTGTCGTCTCTGGCGCCGGGGTGATGGATGATGTGGTGAAGGCTTTGCGCTTGGGAGCTGACGATTACCTGGTGAAGCCCATCCTGGATATGGAAGTGCTGCATCACTCGCTGAAAAAGTCCCTGCAACGTGCACAGCTTGAGGCAGATAATAATGCCTACCGCGAGCATCTTGAAAAAACCAACACCGAGCTTAAACGTGGCCTTGATGAGCTGCGTAATGATCAGCTTGCCGGCCGTCAGGCGCAGTTGCGCATGTTGCCCGAGCCGGTATTACTCGACGGCATCCGCTGCGACCATAAAATCATCCCTTCACTGATGCTCAGCGGCGACTTCCTCGACTATTTCGAACTGGACGATAAACGTCTGGTGTTTTACATCGCTGATGTGTCCGGCCATGGTGCATCTTCTGCATTCGTGACGGTGTTGCTGAAAAACCTGACTTACCGCCTGCGCCGCAACCTGCAGCGAGGCTCCAGTGATGACCTGCTGCATCCGTCGCAGGTATTGGCCCGTATCAATTCAGAACTGCTGGCCTCTGAGCTGGAAAAACACCTGACTATGTTTTACGGCGTGATTGATACCGCAACCCTGATGCTGGAATACAGCGTTGGCGGCCATTTTCCAATGCCGGTGCTGCTGCATGGTGATTCGGCTGAATATCTGACCGGGCGTGGTATGCCGGTGGGCATGTTCCGTGAAGCTGAATATCAGAATTATCAGCTGCAACTGCCGGAACCCTTCAGTCTGTTGTTGTTTTCGGATGGAATACTGGAAATCATGGCGGAACCGACCTTGAATGATAAAGAAGCCTTATTATTAAAGGTGGCGGCAAAAAGTCGCGGTAACCTTGAGCAGATCTGTGGGCAGCTGGGTATTGACGACCTCCCTGAGGTTCCGGATGACATCGCGATGGTTGCTATTGGCCGGGGTGTGTTATGACATCAGGTAAAGTGCAGGTAGCCTTTTGCAAAGGCATTCATGTGATCCGACTGATCGGTGATGTGCGTCTTAATCTGTGCTCTGCACTGGAGCACTACCTTGATGACATCCTGAACCATCCGGATTTTGATAACGTCATCGTTGATCTGTCACTGGCGGAAGGTGTCGACAGCACAACACTGGGTCAGATTGCCAAAATATCCATCATCTGCCGCGAACGTTTTGGCATTACTCCAACGATCTCCAGTCCTAATCCGGGCATTACCCGGATTCTGCTCAGCATGGGCTTTGACCAGGTTTTCCATATTATTAACGAACCGTTCTCGGATGAGGCCGATTTTCGCGAATGGGCAGCGGATGCTGTCGATGAAGATAAGGCACGCGAACAGGTTATTTCTGCTCATCGGGTTCTGATGAGCCTCAATGATAAAAATAAAGATGCATTCCGGGAGTTGGTTGATTCGCTTGAATCTGACCGTTTCCACTCTTAACAGCTGAAATTCATCCTGCGAACCCAAGGGGGCTAAGTGGTCATCCAGAAGGCGGCCGTAATCGGCGGTGGCAGCTTTGGCACAGTAGTGGCCAATATTCTTGCCGACAATCAAATACACACCGTGCAGTGGATGCGCAACGATGACGTTGCCCGCAGCATCAATGAACAGCACACCAATCCACAGTACCTGCCGGATGTCAGTCTGAATCCGTCACTGACGGCGACCACTGATCTGCTTGAGGCGATTCGCGGAGCGGAGGTGATTTTTGTTTCTGTGCCGAGCAAATCGGTACGTGAAGTAGTGTCATCATTTGCAGCTGAACTGACACCGGATCAGGCGCTGGTCAGCACCACCAAAGGTATTGAACCGGACGGTTTCCTGTTGATGAGCCAGGTACTGGCGGAGATTTGCCCGGACAATCCGGTCGGTGTCCTCAGTGGCCCCAATCTGGCCAAAGAGATTGCTAAGCGGGAGTTGGCGGCAACTGTTATTGCCAGTGAAAACAGTGACTTACGACGCAATATTCAGGAAGCGCTGAGCTGTCCTTACTTCCGTGTGTACGCATCCAACGACCTGTATGGGGTTGAGCTGAGCGGGGCGTTGAAGAATATCTACGCCATTGTGTCCGGTTTTGTCGCCGCTCTTGGCATGGGTGAAAACACCCGCAGTATGATTATTACCCGCTCGCTGGCCGAGATGAGCCGCTTTGCCGTAGCGCTGGGGGCCAACCCGCTGACATTCCTCGGCCTGGCAGGTGTGGGTGATCTGGTGGTGACCTGTACATCACCACTGAGCCGCAATTACCGGGTTGGCTACGCCATTGGTCAGGGTAAAAGTCTGGCTGAGGCCGTGGACGAACTGGGCGAAGTGGCTGAAGGTGTTAATACCTTGCGTTATGTCAGGGCAAAAGCGCAGGAATTGAGTATTTATATGCCCCTGGTGATGGGCGCTTATGAGGTATTGTTCAATGCGGCCGATCCCCGGGTGGTTGCGCAGGGTCTGATGACCGGCGAGCATGCCTCTGATGTGGAGTTTGCCTTACCCCGCTGTGAAATATAACGCGGACAGGGTTGTCAGTATGGTTGCGCAATTTTATTCATGAGGTCAGAAATGAACGATTTTAAAGAAAATGTCACATCCGATGCGTTCTGGTTAAAAACGCTCTATATCATCGGATTTTTCATCGTTTACCGTGTGCTGGATCTGGTTTTGCTGCTGATTACTCTGGTGCAGTGGGTGTTCCGTCTGGTATCCGGCGAGCCGAATGCGTCGCTGACGGAGTTTGGCCAGGCACTGGGAGAGTATGTGAAGCAGATTATTCACTACCTGTCTGGTGCCAGCGATGAAAAGCCTTTTCCGTTTCAGGACTGGCCTAACAGTAAAGAGAAGGCTTCTGCCGAGTGAAAATCTGTATTGTTCGTCATGGTTCTGCGGTCAGTGGGGCTGTTCAGGATCAGAATCGCGGCCTGACTGACAGGGGTGCCGGTCAGGCCGCAGGTGCCGGCCGCTGGCTGGCACAACAAACCTTTAACAATCCCCGCATTCTTGCCAGCCCTTTTTTGCGAGCACAGCAAACGGCACAGGCCATTGCCGGGAGTCTGGGATTGGCGGTTGAAACCATGCCGCATCTGGTGCCGGACGGTGATGTTCAGCAGTTGCTGAATGATCTTTCCGCCCAGGAGCAGGATCTGATTCTGGTGTCGCATTTACCCCTGGTCGGTCATCTGGCGGCCATGCTGGTTGATGGCCAGCTGTATGATCAGCCCTGGTCGCCGGCTGAATGCTGGATTCTGCAGGGGGATCTTGCTGCCGCCGCTTGTATGAGTGTCGATGCTGTCTGGTACCCGGTGCTCGACGGACTCTGAAATGTATTGTGGCCGTTAAGCTCCGATAACGGCCGCATTCCCCCTTGTGTTGTTTCCCGCATGGTTATAGCGTTGCGTTTTTTTATTGCGCGCGTTTATGAAAGATATTCTTCATTTTTCTCATGCCAATGGTTTTCCGGCTGGCACCTATCGGGTGTTATTCGAAGCGCTGTCGGCCCATTATGATGTACGCAGCATCGATCGAATCGGACACAATCCGGATTACCCGGTCACCGATAACTGGCGCCATCTGGAAGCCGAGCTGATCCACTATTTTGAGCATCATTACAGGCAACCTGTGATTGCCGTGGGGCACTCGCTCGGAGGGCTGCTGAGTCTGATGGTGGCAGTAAAGCGCCCTGATCTGGTAAAAGCCCTGGTCATGCTGGACTCTCCGGCATTGTCACCGCTGGAGGCCAATGGCCTGCGACTGGTTAAACGCCTGGGACTGGTTGATAAAGTCACACCGGCCGGACGAACAGAAGGACGGCGCAGTGAGTGGGCTTCGCAAGAGGATGCCATTGAGTACTTCCGCGGCAAGTCGTTGTTGCGTTATTTCGATGAGCGTTGCCTGAAGGATTATGTGCAAAGCGGAACTGAGCCGACAGCGAATGGTGTCGCTCTGCGTTTTGATCCGGATATTGAAATGAAGATTTACCGCACGGTGCCGCATAACCTGCGTATCCGTTCCGGACTTCAGGTTCCTGGTGCCGCGCTCGGCGGTGAGCACAGCAAAGTATTCCGCCGTCTTAATGGCGCTTACATGCAAAGCCGCCTCGGTATGAAAGTGCGCTGGCTACCGGGCAGTCATATGTTTCCACTGGAGCGTCCGGAGCGGACGGCGGCGGTGATTCATCAGTTATTAGGAGAGTTGCTGGCATGACATCCATTGAATGGCGGTGCCGCTTTGGTACTTTACGTGGATTGCAGTGGGGGGAGCAGGTAAAGCCTAAAGTGCTGGCTTTGCATGGCTGGCTGGACAATGCCGCAACCTTTTCGCGGCTGGCGCCACTGCTGCAGGACGTCTGTGTTATTGCCCCTGATTTGCCGGGACACGGCCATTCCGACTGGCTGGGCGAAGGTGCCGATTATGCCATCTGGTCTTCGCTGGAAGCTTTATACGATCTGTTGCTGTCCGTGGATGAGCCTGTACACCTACTGGGGCATTCAATGGGCTCGGCAGCGGGTATGCTGCTGGCTGGTGCTTTTCCTGACAGGATCGCTTCTTATGTTGCTCTGGACGCGCTAGGGCCGCTGACTACGCCGCCAGCTCAGGCGCCGGAGCAGCTGGCTAAAGCCATTACGGCGCCGGTAAAAACCACAACGCTGAAGGTACATGCCGGTGCTGAGGACGCATTGGCCGCCAGAGTGCGGCAGAACCCGGAGTTGAGTCCGGAGTGCATCTGGCCGGTGGTGGAACGCAATCTGCAATCACTGGAAGGCGGTGTCGGCTGGCGTACCGATGGGCGCCTGCGGGCGATCTCAAAGGTGCGCCTGACCGAACCGCAGATCGAAGCTTTTATGGCTGCGATGAATATGCCTGCTCTGGTGTTGCGTGCCGAACAGGGGCTGATTCCGCGTGCGATGTTTGATCTGCGTATTAAGCACCTGCCACGGGCCACACTGGAAGAATTTCCGGGACACCATCATTTCCATCTGGAGGAATCCACGGTGACCGCTCTGGCAGCCCGGATTAACCGTTTCTGGCAGGATCTGGCATGAAGAGAATTCAGGGGCTGTGGTTTCTGACCTTACTGGGTGGATTTATCAGCTGCCTGGCGCTGGGCTGGTTGGTGCAGGCCAAGCAGAATTACAGTTATGGCTTCTGGTATGACTGGTACAACATCGGCGCTCATATTGAGCGCTTCGGCCCGAAAAACCGCTATATCGCCGGACTGGAGCTTCTGGACAAAGAAGAGCATGTACGTCTTTTTGATGACATCAGTATTGCGGTACACCGGCATGGTGAGGGGCTGGCGGATATTCAGTTTGAGCATAATGGTCAGGCCGTAGGTCTGCTGCACCGGGCGGAAATAATTCATCTGCAGGATGTGGCCAACCTGATTGATGTGCTGTACAGCGCATCGCTGCTGATTGCTTTTGTCACATTATTGATGCTGGCTGGCTTGCTATGGCGGTGTGCAGCACCGCTTTGGAAGCAGCAGCTGTTCTGGCTGCTGGGTACTTTGCTGATAGCCGGGGCTGTAGTGCTGATTGTTGGCCCCAAAGAGGTTTTCTATCAGCTGCATGTGTGGATTTTCCCGGATAATCATCAGTGGTTTTTTTATTATCAGGATTCACTGATGAGCACACTGATGAAAGCGCCTGTGCTGTTTGGCGGCATTGCTCTGGCGATTATTGCTGGCGGGGTGCTGTTTTTTGCACTGTTTGTGTTATTGCTGCGCTGGCTTCTGAGGCTTCGCTCAGGGGTTGTACCTGCCTGAGCGGAGTTGCTGATAAGGTCCGGCGTCAGAACGGCGTTGGGCAAACAATCTGCAACGCTTCGCCGCTGCCGGGGTGGGTGAAATCCAGCTCACGGGCGTGCAGCATCATACGCGGCTGCTCTTTGGCACTTTCACCGGCGTAGAACACGTCGCCGACAATCGGATGGCCCAGATTCAGCATATGCAGGCGCAGCTGATGGGAGCGTCCGGTTTTCGGATACATTTCCACCCGGGTTGTTTCTTCATCCTGTGCCAGTCGTTTCCAGCGGGTCAGGGCATAGCGGCCATTAACGTGGCTGATTTTCTGCAGTGGCCGGTTGGGCCAGTCCACGCAAATCGGCAGGTTCACGCAGCCCCAGTTGCCTTTCAGCTGGCCGATCACCAGGCTTTCGTACACTTTGCGGGTTTTCTGCTTTTCGAACTGTTGCTGCACATGGGTAAGCGCGGCCTTATGGCGGGCGAAAACAATAATTCCTGATGTATCGCGGTCGAGGCGGTGGATCACATGCAGTTCGCCGAACTGCTCAGCCAGCAGAGAGAAGGCCGACTCGGGTATGTAGCGTCCGGGGACGCTCAGCAGACCGGCGGGCTTGTTCAGAATGATGATGTCGTCATCGGCCAGAATGATATCAAGGGGGGTCATTGTGGGTAGTTGTGTTTTTTCAGCAAAGATTGGTATGTACCGTCGGCTTTAATGCGTTCCAGTCCGGTATTGAATGCCTGAATCAGGGCTTCGGCCCCGGTTGCAGAGCGCGCGATACTAACACGCAGCTCGCGGCTCGCCAAAGGCGTAGCGACTCTCTGCAGGTGATTGGCAATATGTTCTTTGCTGTTCAGCTCAATATCCGCCATCCAGGAATCAACCAGGGCCAGGTCAATGGATTTGTTGGCCACTTCGCGGAACAGCTGGGAGCAATAATCCAGCTTCTGCAGATGAAACAGAGGGGCTATCTGGCTGAACGCCTGACCATAATCGACACCATTGAAAACTCCGAGACGGTAGCCTTTGTTTGTCAGGTGCTGCTTAAGCATATCCGGACTGGCATAGTCAAAGGGATCGTCGTCGCGCTTGATAAATACCAGGGTATTCTCCAGATAAGGGACGGAATAAAGCTGTGTGGCTGACGCTTGCTGAGGTTGCCAGGCGGCAATTTCTCCCTGCAGCTGACCTGCGCTGGTGTTTTCTTCGATCTTCAGGGCCGGAGCAAACACCAGTTCGACCTGATAGCCGGCACGCGCGAATGCAGTCGTTACAATATCGGCTGCAAGACCAAAACCGGGCAGGTTACTGCCCAGATAAGGTCCCCACGCGCGTGCCCCCAGCTTTACCGTTGGGGCGGCACTCTTGTATTCATCGGCCAGCTTTGAAATAGCCTGTGCCAGGCCATCCTGTTCGATGCTCAGGGATACCTGATCACGGAAGCTCTTGGTCAGGCTGACTCCTTCGATAATGACGTCAAATACCTGCCATTGCTTCTGTTTCAGATAAAGTTTGTAGTCGACCCGGATCGGTGGTGCGCCAACCCGCTGAATCTGGCTTTTAACAATGGCCTGATTGCCTTCGTCATTCAGACGGGAGTCTTCAAATAAAATGGTCTGGCCGTCAAAGGCGCGGAAAGCTCCGGCATAAGTGCGGATGACTTTCTCTTTAAAGGCAATGGTGAAGGTTTTTTGCTGCTCCATGGATGCCCGTTTCCAGTATTTACCCAGAACACGCTTGGCCATATAAACGTGGTCGACCACTGGCAGCAGCAGCTCATCGACCAGTTGTTCAACGTAGTTCTCCTGATTCTGGACTAATTCCCGGTCACTGATCAGACGATCGGTCATGGCTTTGGCCGTGGTCTCGACCGTGGTTCGTGGTGCATCGTCTGCGGCCTGTACGGTCAGTCCGAACAGCAGGCAGGCGACAAACAGCACAGATTGCAGCGCGTATTTCATAACGTCCCCGTTTTTTGTTGTTTATCCGTGAGTTTACCCAGGTGAACTATAGAGAAGGCTTCTCGGACAGAGAAGCCCTGGCGCAGTTTGACCCTGATTCAGGCGGTTAATTCCGGCAGATTGCGGATCAGCAGCGCTTTGCTCAGATCTTCTGTGCAGACGCCCTGAGGACGGGGGATTTTGACAACAAAACCAGAACCGGGGGCATCATCGCGCGGCTTATTGTTACGGTCGAGAATGCTGTTCAGGGTAAAGCTGATGTTGCCTGCGGGGGTCATCAATTCCATTGAATCACCACTTTCGAAACGGTTTTTAACGTCAAGCGTCAGTTCTTTATCGTCGCTTGCAACGACTTCAGCAACAAATTGCTGACGGGTACTGAGTGAACTGCCACGCTCATAATTCTGGTATTCGTCATGTACATGGCGACGGAAGAAGCCCTCGGTGTAACCACGGTTGGACATGTTTTCCAGGGTGTCCATCAGGTTTTTATCAAAGCGGCGACCGGCAACGGCATCGTCGATTGCTTTGCGGTAGGCCTGGGCGGTGCGCGCTACGTAGTAGTGTGATTTGGTGCGGCCTTCAATTTTGAGCGAGTGCACACCCAGCTCCACCAGCTTTTCGATATGCTGGATGGCGCGCAGATCCTTTGAATTCATGATGTAAGTGCCATGCTCGTCTTCGAAGGCTGGCATGTATTCGTTATCGCGGTTGCCTTCCTGCAGCAGGAAAATCTTATCAGATGGCTGACCAATCCCCAGTGTCGGGTCAAATTCGTTTACACCGGCCGGGATTACATCACCGGACAGGGTTTCCTGCGCTTCGTGAGCATCGTACTTCCAGCGGCAGGCGTTGGTGCAGGTGCCCTGATTCGGATCGCGGTGGTTCATATAGCCAGACAGCAGGCAGCGACCGGAATAGGCAATGCACAGTGCGCCGTGGACGAACACTTCGATCTCCATTTCCGGGCAGCGCTGGCGGATTTCAGCAATTTCTTCCAGAGACAGCTCACGCGACAGAATGATGCGGCTCACACCCTGGCGGCGCCAGAATTCAACCGAGGCGTAGTTCACCACGTTGGCCTGCACCGACAGGTGAATCACCTGATCCGGCCAGCGGTCTTTGACCATCATGATCAGGCCCGGATCGGACATGATCAGTGCGTCCGGATTCATACCGATCACCGGCTCAATATCGCGCATATAAGTATCGATTTTACTGTTGTGTGGCGCGATGTTGCTGGCGACGTAAAACTGTTTACCCAGCTCGTGAGCACGGCCGATGCCATAGGCCAGATTGTCGAGGGTGAAATCGTTGTTGCGCACGCGCAGGCTGTAACGCGGCTGGCCGGCGTAAACGGCATCGGCGCCATAGGCAAAGGCGTATTCCATGTTACGTACGGTGCCGGCGGGGGAAAGTAATTCAGGTGTCATAAAAACAAATGCCCGGATAGAAAATCCGGGCATTATATCAGGCTGGCGGAAAGCTCCGCAGCCCGGGCCGGGCAAAAGCTGCGCGAAACTTGCGCTGGATCTATTCGCCGACCGGTGTTTCCGTGTCGCTCTCTTCGGTCGGTGTTTGCGGCGCTTCTGTAACCGCTTCTGCGGCACGGTTAATGGCTTCGTTCAGAGCTTCCGGAGTATCAATAAACTCGTAGCCGGTAACGGCAAATTCCTGCAGGCGGAACAGGGTGACGGCTGAGTCCTGACGCTCCCAGTCACCGGTGCGGCTGCCGACTTCGTCAATCAGAATCTGATAGGGTGCTTTACGCATGGCGGGGTAGGCGAACATTCGGGCGATGATGCGCGGCATGCCACTGACATCGGCAACAAACACGACGTGATGTTCGGTCAGGTAGTTTTCGCCGGCTTTGGCCAGCATCTCTTTCACCAGATCTTTGCCTGGCATGTCGTGGGCAAAGATGACAAAGCGCACGTTGGCTGACATCTTAATAGGGGTGTCATGCTGATCGCGCAGGCGCAGGGTTTCCATTGAGGCTGGCGAGGCATAGCTCAGTGTACTGGCAAGCAGTGTCAGGCTCAGCGTGAATGCTTTGAGGGCTGAAGGCATCTTTCTCATAACAGTTCCTTGGTCGTTAGTGCGCGGGCTTCCGGGCAGTTTATCCTGAAAGCCCGCGGGCAGCATCCTGCTTTAATCAGCCAGTCCGAACAGGCTGACATCCGCTTCTTTCAGCCATGCGAAATAGGCTTTAGGCAGCGGAATGCGGCTGTTGTCGGTGATCATGTCGCGCCATTCTGACTGCAGGCTCTGCCAGTATTCGCGCAGATCACCCGTTTCGGCGCCCAGTTCGTCCATTTCATCGTAAATAGCGCTCAGGCTCTGGCGCAGCAGCTCAAGATCGTCACATTCGGCGTCGAACAGGGTTTCGGTGGCACTGTACAGGGCGGCACAGCTGGCTTCCAGAATACGATAGGAGAGTGAGTCTTCTTCGTTTTGTGCCAGACGCCACTCGGAAAAGGCTTCGTGAAAGCGCAGCAGGTTGGCTTCCGATTTCAGCTCGCCGCGCAGGTAGGACAGCACTTTGCTTAACAGCTTGCGGTAGGCTTCCGGATCGCCGTTTTGCTGCTCACACCAGAAATGGATATGTGGCAGGTTGATGCTGGCAATAGCGGCGCACAGACTGGTGCGCTGAATCGGAGTGGTGGTCACTGTGCAGATGCTCCTTCGGGGGCAAAGTATTGAATGCTGAATAAAGCAGGCAAGGTCCAGTCGCTGCCGGCAGGCAGGACGGCATTTAACCGCTCAATAAATTCATCCTGGTTGGTGTTGCGGACAAAGCGCTGCTCGCCACTGAGGTCGTTGGCAAAAAAGTCTTCCCAGTGGCCCAGAATAAAATGTTTGGCTTGGGTGTTTTTCACGATGGACTCAGGGTAGTTATCAACCTGAGAGAATGACGCCGGGCAAAGAATCGCGATGTCGATGTCTTTCTGATCATCCAGTTCTGGCACCAGACCCAGTGGTTCCTGACTGGCTGAATCCTGATAAAAAATACGGTAAGCGGGCTCTTTATTCTGATCAAGAAAATCGATCAGGAAGGCCAGCGTCTGGCCTTCTTTCCAGCCAAAGGCATGCCATGGCAGCGATTCCTGCGGCTCATCATAGGTACCCTGCATAAATTTCATGCCCATAAAGTGGGGGGCATGAAAAGACTCCAGCGCCATGATGCGGATGCGCCCGCTATGGCTGTATACCCATTCGCCGGGTTTGCTGATGTTGCCCATAAGATCGTTCATCACATGAATCCGCTCGGCAGGTACTGCAGGCATCAGCGTATTGGCCATGGTACGGGAACCATAGACATCTGCCTTGGTGGCGTACTGATTCATGATGTAAGGAACGTCCATCAGGTGATCATAATGAGCATGACCCACCAGAATCATTTCGGCATCGGACACATCCGGCAGGTATTGGTCGACACGCTCTTTATCGGTGCTGATCGGCATAAAAGGGCCGACGCGCATAAAGTGCGGGTTGGTAAAAGAAGGTGCTGTCAGCAGAGTGACGCCATGGTATTTGATCAGGTGGCCACCAACGCCCAGATACTGAATGCTCAGCGGATGCTGCATGGCGGCTGGGGCGGTTGCTGGTGCATCAGCGTAGGTTGGAATGTGCAGCTTGCTGGAGCAACCGGATAGCAGAATAAGGATGGCTGAGATCAGCATCAGCAGATGAGAATGTTTTTTTGTCATTGTTGTTATGTCAGGTCAGGGAATGAAGGGCGGAATTGTAGCCTTGACGACCGCAGGAGGTAAGGGGGAATTGAACTTACTTGTCGCTCATGGGTCGGAGACCCGCGAATAAGGAAATGGTATTTAACGGTGGATATGATTTGGCCATATTACGCCATTACAGTAATTCGCCGTTATTGTCAGGCTGGTTAAGTTATTCGCTAATACAGAGGATTTCCGGATAAATGAGCAGTAGGTCACGTTATCGCGAAGATATTTGTGAATATTGTATAAATCAGGGTTAATGATGGACGATCAGCGTTATATGTTTGGCGTCAAAGCACAAAGATTAGCGATGTGTATGCAATTCATTACAGGGCATTACGCATTCACGTTTTTGTGAGCTTGGCATAAAAATGTATATAGGCTATTGTCTGTTTTGTGTACAGCTGGCAGGTGTGTATTGGCATGGCAACCGTATTATTAAAAGAAAAAGACGACATATTAGTGCGAGGCAATATTATTGAGATAACCCCGCTGGGTTTTCAATGTGAATTGCAATTGTGTGAAATGGAACGTCTGCGTGACGAAGCCGGGCGCTATAAGAGCCTTGAGCTTGAGTTAACGGTTCGCAGTTATGCCGGCGAATGTACAATAAATGGTAATGGCAGTGTTTATTCTGTTCGCCGCGCCTCACAGACGCTGAGCGTGGTAACGGTTCGTTTTGGTGAGCTTGAGCAAAACGCATATCGCCTTATATCCGAGCATTTAACACCCAATCCGGTATTTGATATTGACCAGGCCCGCTCTGCCCGCAAAAGCCGTCTGGCCTGAATTATTCTTTGATATATACGCCTGCCCGGACAAGGACGTCCTGCCTTAAACGATCATCCCCCTCTTTAATATCCACTTCCAGAATGACCCCCTGCGTATCATATTGTGTGTTTTGCAGTACACCGTCATAGCGTTCGGCCAGATATCTGATATGGGCCTCCTCGGCAAAGTCACAGGCGATACGTAGACGCTGGCGGGGAATAATATGTTCGCAACTTTCTTCGTTCAGTTGTGCCAGAACGTCCTGTGCACTGCGGCTGTAGGCACGCTGCAGTCCGCCGGTGCCGAGCTTGGTGCCGCCGTAATAGCGAATGACCAGCAGGGCACAATTTATCAGGTTTCCATGCCGTAATTGTTTAAGAATGGGCATGCCTGCGGTGCCGGATGGTTCGCCGTCATCACTATAGCCTTCCTGCAATTGAAGGTTGCCACCCGCATTGGCAGGCGTCGGCTGCACACGGAAAGCCCAGCATATATGGCTGGCTTTCGGATGTGCCTGCCACTCGGTAGCCAGGCGGTTGCGTACGGACTCTTCGGAAGTAACAGGAATAAGCAGGCTGATAAAACGGCTGCGCTTTTCTTCAGTTTCGGCCTGCAGACTGATCAATGGTTGCTGCATGTGCGGAATCAGCGTTTCTGGCAAAGGTAAACCGAGAAGCGGCTGTCGGAAGACAAAACCTCAACTGTGTGGAATTCCTTGCGCAGTTTGCCTGCGTAAGGGAGGTGGCGGTTGGCAATTACCAGTAGATGGCCACCTGATACCAGAGCCGCTGCGCTTTGCTCAAACATGCGCTCGGCAATATTGGTGAGTTGCTTATGACCATCGTGGAATGGTGGGTTGCAGACAATCCAGTCCAGAGGCTCTTCAATGCCGGCGAGAATGTCGCCATGATTCAGGGATACATCCAGCTTGTTCTGAATAGCATTGTGGCGGGCGGAACACACCGCCAGCCAGGAGTCATCGGTGAGAATGACGTCGAGTTCCGGATGCGCCTGTTTCAGCGTCAGGCCCAGCAGACCATTGCCGCAACCCAGGTCGCACAGGCGCCCGGCAAAGGGTAAGTCGGTGTGCTGCAGTAAAACCCGGCTGCCAATATCATGCTGTTGACGGGAAAACACGCCGGGCAGGCCGGAAAGTGTCAGGCCGGTAGCGGTCTGATAGCCGCGCCAGATATCGGCTTTTTTTACGGCCGGTGCGAAGGTTAGTTCAAGCAGGCGCGCCTTTCTGACGACTCTTTCCTGACGGTAGGTTGCGGCTTCCTGTTCCAGCCAGTTAAGCCAGCTGACCGGCATATGTTTCACCATGCCGGCCAGCAGGTAGCGGGTGTCTGCTGGCAGGCGCTCGCGACAGCACTGCAGCCAGTATTTCAGCTGTTCAAGGTTTTTCGGCAGTTTGATCAGAACCTGGCGTACTGTCGACGGGATCTGGTCTTCGTCCAGAATCAGTTGATCGTTCGCCAAAGGGAGCTGGTTGCTTTGGTGATTGCGGCGGGTTGCTTCGCAGGCGCAGGCGCTGTCATGCCAGTTGATGCCGTCCATGCCGTCCATGCCGCGAGCGGCCAGTGCACAGCTCAGTGCACCATGCCGGTCGTTGATCGTCAGGGTTTTGAGCGGCTCAATCCGGGTCAGCAGATAATCGTCTGCAGCATCCCAGGGCAGGGCGATATGATCAGGTACGAGCGGATGACAGGACAGTGTCAGTCCGGTGTTTTCCCAGACTGGCATCAGTAGAAGTTGTCAAAATCTTTGCTGTCGAGCTGCTCAAGCAGGGTTTTGCTGCGCTCGGTGCGTTCTTCTGCTTTTTCCGCAACGGAGGATTCATTGCTTTGTTTTTTGGCTTTGTCGTCTTTTTTCTTGTCAGCGCCTTTGGTGGCAGGTCGTTCGGCACCAGCCGCTGGCTGGGTCAGCGCTTCTTTGGCTTCCGGATTTTCAAGCAGATATTTTTCAAATACAGACAGCGTTTTACGGCCTTTAAGGCGTTTGGTGTTCTGACGGTCTGCACCAGCTTCGCGCTTCAGTTTGGAAATGCTGCCGGTCTTTACTTTGTGGATGCGCTTCAGGGAGCGGGTTTTCTTAATGCGGGTCATCGGAATTATGCTGCGAGGTGCGTAGCCCGCCATTTTAGCGCAGTCCGTGAGGGGTTGTAATGCGGATTTACTTTTTTCGTGTAAAGCGTAAGGTGGCGCTCCGCTCGCTGATTGTCTGCATACGCTGCGGACATCAGACCATTATTGACGGTAACCGGAATGGATATGTACTGGCAGTCGTTGCTGTTTACGCTGGAAACAACTCTCCCTATTTTTATCCTTGTTTTGCTCGGATTACTGCTGCGGCGGCGTAGCGTGATTGATGATGCGTTCATCGCCACGTCATCAAAGCTGGTTTTCAATATTACCCTGCCGGTTCTGATGTTTATGGCTGTTGCCCGTTCGGACAGCGGCGCCGGGCAGCATTTACCCCTGATTGGTTTTGTTCTGTCGGCAGCACTGCTGGGGGCGCTGCTGTCTGCTTTGTGGGCCGGGGCGCTTATGTTGTCTGTGCCGCAACGTGGGGCTTTTATTCAGGCGTCGTTTCGCAGCAACCTCGGCATCATCGGTCTGGCGCTCTGTATTAATGCTTATGGTGAGGAAGGCGGTGTGTTGGGTGCCTTGCTGCTGGCGGTGATTACCCCTGTGTACAATCTGCTGGCTGTATTTTTTCTTACCCGGCAGCAACAGGTTCGCTGGCTGGCTCAGTTACGTCTTATCCTGTCGAATCCTCTGATCATCGCCATTGTCCTGGCTGTGCCATTCAGTGCTTTGCAGTGGCCTCTGCCGGAGGTTGCGTTGCGGGTCGGTAACTCTCTGGCGGCGATGACATTGCCTCTGGCATTAATCGGAGTCGGTGGGTCGCTTAGTTTTGCCGCGTTGCGACGTGGCAGTGCCGTCGTGTTGCATATCGTTACTCTTAAATTGCTGGTCGTGCCTGTTATTATTGCAGTGGCGGCATGGGTGTGTGGCTTTCGAGGCGTTGAGCTGGGTGTTATCTGTCTGATGCTTGCCAGCCCAACTGCCGCTGCGGCATTCGTGATGGCCAGAAGTATGGGGGCGGATGCGGAATTGACGGCTAATGCCATTGCATTGACAACAATTGGCTCTGTGCTGACGGTCAGTGGATTTGTCTATGTCCTCAGTCTTTTGCCGCTGGTATAGTTGACGTCAGAAAACAATTCAAATTGCTTTGCCAAATAAAAGGGAATCGCTGTCGGTGAGCTCAATGCCTGTAGATAAACGCTATCTGGTCTATCTGGCCTCAAATTCTCAGGGTCTGGATCTGGAACGTTATGAAGTACAAAGGCAGCTTGCCCGTCACGGTATGGTCAATGTCGGCTTTGCCTGTCGTGAAGATGCCGGCCCTTATGACTGGAATCTGGTGCGCTCGCAAATTGAAAGCGCAGACCTGTTTATTCTGTTGCTGGGTGACGATTACGGCCCGATGGCACCGACAGGTATCAGCTATCTGCATCGTGAATTTGTTCATGCCAAATCGCTGAATAAGCCAACCCTGGCTTTTATTAAAAATACTCTGCCGGAAAAGAATCTGACTGAAGATCAGCGTCGTCTTGCCGGTTTTCATCGGATTGTGGCTCAGCAGTCACCCTACAAACTGTGGCACCTGCGCGAAGAGCTGATGTCCCATGTGCGGGCTTCTCTGTCCAGTTCCATGCTGGTTCTTGGTCCGGGCTGGGTGCCTGCCGGAGCGGGGAAAGTGGCAGAGATGCCTATCGCCGCTGAACCTGCAAAAGAGACGGCGGAGCCATTGTCAGCACGCCAGCGTCTTGCCCGCAGCCGTCAGGTGGTGAATCTGCAGATTGCTGCCAAGGTCTATCAGGGAGGAAATCTGTCGCAGGAAGAGGTGTTGCTGCCGGTGCGGTTGGATCAGTTGCTGCAGGGCGTGATGCCGCTGCTGAAAAGCGGTGCCAGTGAAGATCGTTTACGCGCGCAACTGGAGGGCGTCGTGGCCGGAACGGTGAAATCACAGCTGTTAAAGCGTAACACTCAGGCGCATGCAGTGGATGATATCCGTATCAGTCGCGGGCAGTTCCAGCAGATTTTGCGTCAATGGCAGAGCCTGGGGTTTGTGACGGTCAGTGGCGAAGGTGTGCGGGCATTGTGGAAGGCTCTGGCGGATGTCGCCAAAGCCTGACAGGTGGTTTCAGGCGTTATTGAACTGGCCAAGCAGGGAGTTACGCTGCTCCCATTCACTTTTCATGCTGTCGCAGACGGTATTGCACACATCAAAAATGAACGGTGCCCCGATACTGAAGTAAGCCATATTGCCTTCCTGGCGACGGCGAACCAGACCGTGGGTACGGAGAGTTGAAAGGTGCTTGGATACATTAGGTTGTGACGCACCGGTCGCCTCAACCAGCTCGCTGACGGATTTTTCTCCCCCCTGCAACTGGTGCAGGATTCGCAGGCGCATTGGGTCCGACAGCAGTCGGAAGCGCTGGGCGATCAGTTCCAGCATTTCATCAGACATTACTTCTTGCATATAGCTCTCTCCGGTATGTACGCGGATTTTAAATCAACTGCTGCACTGAGAATATAATTATGTAGTCATCCTGTGTAATGATTATTTCTATGGATATTCTGTTTTGTTATTAGTTGCCGGACGGCCGACTGCCGCTGAGAAAGGTATTTTCCATTCGGGTGTCATGCAAGCCACGGCAACAATAGGTATACTGCCGCCAGCCTTTATGGGAACTGTTATGCGTAATTTTGTTGTTTTGCTTTTGGTGTTTCTGGCCGGGTGTTCTCAACCAGCGGATGACGTCATCCGTATCAGTGGACCGACCATGGGGACGTCCTATCATATTCTCTGGGTCGGGCAGGACCAGAACGCTGCAGCTGGCATTCAGGCGCAGATCGATCAGCGCCTGGCGGATATTAACCGCAGCATGTCAACTTACGACCCGGACTCCGAATTATCTAAGCTGATGCAAGCGTA
>FLOH01001464.1_pt1 | contig 36955 bp, 26 predicted proteins | sample 756751 | NCBI WGS metagenome assembly FLOH01 (sample SAMEA4026879, study PRJEB14308) | marine metagenome | biome: coastal water; material: water | depth 74 m
TACGCTTGCATGATTATGGAGAATCAGACTGAAAACAAGGTACTTCAGCGTGTCACCGCAGAAATGGCGGAAAGCGTGGGACAAGGCGCTTCTCTTTATGATGCTTTTGCCAAGCATAAAAATATTTTCAACAACCTTTATCTGAGCATGATCAAGGCAGGGGAATTATCCGGAACACTCCCTCTGGTTCTGGACAGGCTTATTTATATCCAGGAACATGAGGAAAAAGTACGGTCTGAAATCAAATCAGCAATCCGCTATCCTGCCATAGTCGTCTTTTTTTTATTCGGCGCCTTTTTTGTTCTTCTTACCTTTGTAATTCCAAAATTTGTTACTATATTTACAAATGCCGGTCTTGATCTTCCCCTGCCGACCAAAATCTGCATGGTAATGTATTCTACGCTCGCCAATTACTGGCTATATATGCTTGTAATCATAGTGGGATTTATCATTTTCCTTGTCCAGTATATTAAAACTGATAATGGACTTTTTATGAAAGATCTCTTTTTAATGAAAATACCACTAATTGGCCCGCTTTTTATAAAATCAGCAATGTCCCGCTTTGGCAGTATTTTTTCAATTCTTCAGGCCAGTGGTGTTTCTGTACTTGACTCCTTAAAAATTCTTTCCGACACCATAAACAATAATGCAATTACAAAAGAATTTGATAAAATTCAGGAGCTCCTGGTTGAAGGCAGGGGGATTTCCATGCCACTTAGACAGGCAAAATATTTTACACCCATGGTTGTAAATATGGTTGCCATAGGCGAGGAAACAGGTGACCTTGATATTATGCTGGAACAGGTCGCCAAACATTACGATACAGAAGTTGAGTATGCAACAAAAAGCCTGTCAGACGCTTTGGGCCCTATACTTGTTGTAGGACTTGCCGCTGTTGTTGGATTTTTTGCAACGGCAATATTCCTACCAATGTGGGATTTAACAAAAATGGTTTGATTTGGACAGCTTTGAAATTTTTTTATAATATAAGAAAAAACCAAAAAAAATCTTCCCCTGAGTTAAGATATACATTAAGCCTTTATTTTTTAATTCCAATAATTTTTGCGGGAATATCGATCTTTGCTTTTATTATTGGTTTGAATTTAAACATGCCTTTATACAGTCCAACAACAAAAGTGTTATTGGGAACAGGACTGGGCGTGCTGGCATTTTTGTGTGGATTGCTACTCTTTTGGTTTGTTTTGCAACCAATTAAAAAATTTATAAAAAAAACAAAAAATTTACCGGTATTCCAGGAAAGAGATACAAGAGAACGCAGAAAGTCCTGGAAACAACCTGAAAATGAAATCCAATATTACAGCCAGGTATTAAGCCAGGCCACCGATATTTTGGGAAAGATTGAAGCAACAAGACTTTTCCCTGAAATAATCGGTCATTGCAGAACCATGCGCCAGTTATTTAACCAGATTCTTAAGGTTGCTCCATCTGATGCCACAGTCCTAATAATGGGTGAAAGCGGTACGGGCAAGGAACTTGTTGCTGATGCTGTTTATAGACAAAGCCATCGAGTTGGTAAGCCTTTTGTTAAGATCAATTGTGTTGCTATTCCTGAAAACCTTCTGGAAAGTGAATTTTTCGGACATGAAAAAGGATCTTTTACAGGAGCCATTACTCAAAAAAAAGGAAAGTTTGAACTGGCCAATTCCGGAACAATTTTTCTGGATGAAATTGGCGACATATCACCTACAATACAGGCAAAACTGCTTCGTGTCTTGCAGGAAAAGGAATTTAGCAGAGTGGGCAGTAATAAATCTATAAATATTGATGTACGCTTTATTACCGCAACAAATAAAAATCTTCCTGAAATGGTAAAAAAGGGTGAGTTCAGAGAGGATCTATATCATCGTCTTAATGTATTTCCCATGGTTTTGGCTCCTTTGCGGAAAAGGGATAGAGAAGATATAAGTGATTTAATTGACTATTTTCTTGAATACCTTCTTTTACAAAAATCTAAAAACACAATTAATGGCAAATCTCAAGATGGCAAAACATTTCAAACCCCAACTAAACAAGTGATTATCTCCCAGGATGCCTTGGAATATCTACAATCATATTCATGGCCGGGTAATGTAAGGGAACTTAAAAATACCATTGAAAGGGCTGCTCTTATTTCAGAAACAGGTGTAATTGAAATCTCTCACCTTCCTTTAAATATTCTGGAGCACGAAACAGACAATACTTCTTCTTTCATGAATACTACCGGTCTGGCGGAAGGAGTATCAATGGATGATCACTTAAGGAATATGGAAAAGAAGATGATAATATCAGCTTTGATTAAATCCGGGTGTAAACAGGTAGCAGCAGCAGAACTTTTGAACATAAATACGCGGAGCCTCTGGCACAGGATAAAAAAATATGAAATAGATGTAGGTTCTCTTCAAAAGCTACAAAATTTGTAGTAAAAACCTCATTTTCTTGTGCATTATAAAAAGCATTTTATATAAATTTATTGTCATTCTAAACAATCCATAAGTATTTATCTTAAATATCCTTTTTTTCAATTAAATCAATCTTTTAATAAAAATCTATAAATTTAGATAGTTCAGGCATAAGAATGAGTTGTTTTTAGGTATATTTATGATTAAAAATCAAATATATAAAAGAAAAAATTTCAAATTTTTAAAAGTGGTATAAATATTGCTCTGAATAACACCTAAAGCACTATTAATATACATGGCCAAAACAAATGATTTTGCAATTGATGCCTACAATGAGTCACATATACAAGCTCTAAAATGAAACATTTAACAATTAAAGGAGAAAAGTTATGAAGAGGCAAGAAAATCCATTGAAAAATGAAAAAGGTTTTACACTTATTGAAATCATTGCGGTACTAGTAATTTTGGGTATCCTTGCAGCTGTTGCAGTACCAAAGTATATGGATCTGCAGAATCAGGCCAGAATTAAATCTGCTCAGGCAGCTATTGCTGAAGTAAAAGCCAGGTTCTCAAACGGGTATGGACAATTTCTGCTTAAAAATAATGGTACTGCACCGGCGTCTATTCTTGAACTTTGTGCGGCAGCAAAAGGCATAGGCGATGCCACTATTTTGCCGTTGACAGGTGCTGGAAATGTTCCCATGGGAGCTGATTACACAGTTGGCACTACTGCTTCAGGTAAAGTTGCAACAATTACAGTTTCAAAAGTTCAAGGCCAGGCGGTAACTGTTCCTACAGACACATGGACAATTCCTTAGTCTTAATATTTTTCAAAAAGGGATCATCCTTTTATTATAAGCCGGAGGCTAAAACCTCCGGCTTATATTTTTTTCAAATCTTAACTATAATAATTTTGGATCTGTCTGAAAATTTGTAATATAGAATTGGTTTTCTTTTTCAAAAAACAAAAGCCCGTCAAGATAACCCACCTTCCCTGCAACCTCAAGTTTAAGATCAAGTTTGAACTCTTTTAAAGGATATATATTCCAGTCGTGGGAAACACAGATGGCAATCTGGTTTTCTTTGAGATTTTTTATTTTTTCCTTCATAAATTCACATAAAATGTCTGAAGTCTTTTTTGGATTTTCCATTATGGTTTCGTCAAAATGGTTATCAAACCATTTGCGCAGGAAAAGTTGGTTTCCATATTTTTCAATAAGGGGAACAGCTTTTTCTATATCCTTTACATAAAAGGGTGAAAGCATTGTATTCATACAATTATGATCAAGATTCCGGTTATTGTTTTTTGTAAATCCCTTATCAATCAAAAAAGAGGTCTCAACACATCTACCCAAAAAACTTGAATATAATTTTGGCATGGCATTTGACCGCAAACCAGCACCAAAATCAAAGGCAAACTCTTTACCTGCATCTGTTAAACCCATAAATGGTTCCAATCCTGCATCTTCTGAAAAAAATCTTTCCGAATGTCGTATAAGGACACTTATTTTTTTTATCCCGCTATCCATTAAGTCATTAATGGTATCAATGGTTTGTTTTGTTCTTACTAGATATTTTGGTGTCATGTATGAGATGCTCCTGAAACCTTGTGTGTGTTTATCTTGAATAGTTTTCTTACTCTATGCTATATGTATAGTCAATGCGATAACAATCTTTAAGGAGCCGGGCTCAATGATAAAAAATATCAGCATTATCGGTGTTCCCATGGATTTTGGACAGCAGCTTCGCGGGGTTGACATGGGACCCGCTGCAGTCAGGTATACAGGATTGATTTCAAGGCTCAGGTCTTTGGGTCACACGGTTGTTGATACAGGAGATATCAGTATTCCAATCAGAGATTGCGATCTCACCGCAAGTTGTAATGAAACCCAGAATAAAGACAAATATTTAAAGGAAATCACCCAGATTTGCGAATCTATATATAGAGCTGGCAAAATCATAGTGGAAAGAGGAGATTTCCCCTTATTTATAGGCGGAGATCACTCCATTGCAGTGGGAACTGTTGCCTCTGTCACAAACAACGAACCAACAGGGCTTATATGGATTGATGCCCATGGCGATTTTAATACCCCCCAAACTTCTCCCAGCGGAAATATCCATGGAATGCCTTTGGCAGCTCTTATTGGAGAAGGCCACCCTTCCCTGGTCAATGTGGGAAGAAAAGGTGCTAAAATTCATCCTGATAATGTCGTTTTGATCGGTCAAAGAGATCTGGATAGAAGTGAGAAAAAAAGACTGAAAAAAGCAGGAATAGCTGTATTTACCATGCGGGATATTGATGAGCAGGGAATTAGTTCTGTTGCCAACAAGGCGCTGATGAAACTTGTTCATTTAAAAAAAATACATTTGACCGTGGATATGGATGCCCTTGATCCTGTTGAAGCACCTGGTGTGGGAACACCTGTTCCAGGGGGAATTTCCTATCGAGAAGCACATTTGTTAATGGAAATCCTTTCAGATTCCGGGAAAATCTATTCAATGGATATGGTTGAAATCAATCCAATTCTGGATGTTGCCAATAAAACTGCAGAACTGGCCGTTGAATTGATACTATCCGCATTAGGGAAGAGTATTTTGTGAATCTTGATGAATATATTCAATCCCTGAAAAACTATAAAGGATTTTCCGGTGATATTGTCTGCCACCGAACTCTAAACCCTGGAAAAGCAATCTTTGCTTCTGCTGATCCTACTCTGGAAAACAATTTTTCCCTCCTTTTGGAATCCCTTGGCATTAAAAAGATTTACAAACACCAGAAACAAGCCATGGAAATGATTCAAAAAGGTATTCACACTGTTATTGCAACCCCGACAGCCAGCGGTAAAAGCCTTATTTATAACCTGCCTGTCATAGATCAACTCAAAAAAGATCCAAAATCCCATGCCCTTTACCTTTTTCCGCTAAAAGCTCTGGCAAGGGATCAACTGGAAACGGTTCAACAATTACTCAAAATTGTAGGAACACAAAATAAGACAGCACTGCAATTAAAGGCTGCTGTCTATGATGGAGATATTTCCGCCTATCAAAAATCAAAGATAAGAAAGGTGCTTCCCCATATATTACTTTCAAATCCTGAAATGCTTCATTTGGCCTTGCTTGCACACCATCATTTATGGGAAGATTTTTTTAAACATTTAAAATACATTGTGATTGATGAGGTTCACACCTATCGGGGTGTCATGGGATCAAACATGGCCTGGGTGTTTCGTAGACTTCAAAGAATCTGCCGCCTTTACGGATCAAAACCGGTTTTTATCTTTTGTTCCGCCACCATTGCAAATCCTGCATCTCTGGCAAAAAAATTAACAGGTCTTGATGTTTGTGTCGTTAATGAATCAGGTGCCCCTTTTGGGAAAAAAGATGTTATTTTAATGAGAGGGGTTGAAGGGGCTGCAAGGACAGCAACTGCCCTTATTCATTCTGCGGTTCATCGGGGATTAAGAACGATATGTTATACACAATCGCGAAAAATCACAGAACTGATTGCGATCTGGGCATCCCAGCGGGCTCCCTCATTTTCAGATATGATCACAGCTTACAGGGCAGGTTTTTTACCAGAAGAAAGGCGATCCATTGAAAAAAAACTGGGAAATGGAGAACTTTTAGCCGTGGTATCCACAAGTGCATTAGAACTTGGCATCGATATCGGTAACCTGGATATATGCATATTGGTTGGATATCCAGGAACCATCATGGCCACATGGCAGAGAGCCGGCAGGGTTGGCCGGGAGGGTAAGGATTCGGCCCTGATACTCATTGCCCATGAAGATGCTCTGGATCAATATTTTATTAATCATCCAGATGTTTTTTTTAATATGCCTCCTGAAAAAGCCATTATAAACCCCTGGAACAATGTTATCTTAAAACAGCACCTGGAATGTGCTGCTGCAGAGCTGAGACTGGATAAGTCCGACCTTTTCTTAAATGACACTGCTGTAAAAAAAGCTGTCACAGAACTTGAGTATAGCGGTAAACTTTTAAGAAGCCATAAGGGCGACTATTGGTTTGCTGCCGGAAAATCTCCCCACAGGGAAGTCAATCTAAGGGGAACGGGGAAAAGCATTCACATTTTTTTGGAAAATACCAAACAAAGTCTGGGAGAAATCGATAGACACCGATCTTTTTTTGAAACCCATGAAGGTGCTGTTTACCTGCACCGTGGAAAAACTTATATCATTACCCGGTTTGACCATGAAAAAGGCATTGTTGAGGCTAAAAGAAAAGATGTAAATTATTTTACAAAGGCGCATTCTTCAAAATCCACACAAATAATAAAGCAGATTGATTCCTGCCACGTTATGGGCACCAGACTAGGATATGGCCTATTAAGAATTACTGAACAGGTTACCGGATATGACAGACGACTTGTGTCCAATCAAAAATCCATAGGTATGGTTTCTTTGGATTTGCCAAAACTTGAATTTGAAACCCAGGGGCTGTGGATTGAAATCCCGGATTATGTCCGGGATAAAATTGAATCTTGCCAAATGCATTTCATGGGGGGAATTCATGCCCTGGAACATGCTGCCATTGGAATTATGCCCCTTCTTGTGATGACTGATAGAAATGACCTTGGGGGAATCTCCATTCCCTTTCATTCCCAGATCGGAACAGCGGCTGTTTTTATTTATGATGGTGCTGCCGGAGGTCTTGGATTGAGCCTACAGGCATTTAAAAATGCTAAAGACTTACTGGACAAAACCCTTGATGTCATCCAATCATGCTACTGCGAAGCTGGTTGCCCTGCTTGTGTCCATTCCCCAAAATGCGGGTCTGGGAATCGGCCCATTGATAAATTTTCAGCTTTAACAATGCTTCAAATGATTTTAAATAATGAAAAAAAAGAAATAATATATAAAATAAATGAGCCTGCTGTCGGATCTATAGTTGAATCCATATCTGAAAATGTATCAGATTTTGATTCAACAAAAATTTTGAAACAAAATCTGAATTATGGGGTTCTTGATATAGAAACAAGAAGATCTGCCAAAGAGGTCGGCGGATGGAACCAGGCACAAAAAATGGGGGTGAGTTGTGCCATTCTCTTTGATTCAAAAACCAATATTTATCAGGAATATTTTCAAGATGATATCGAGGCTCTTATTTATAAACTTGGAACATATGACCTTATCATCGGGTTTAATATTATCAAGTTTGATTATAAAGTTTTATCTGGACTTTCTGATTTTGATTTTTCATCCTTGCCCACCCTGGATATTTTAGTAAAGGTTCATGAAAGATTGGGGTATAGGCTCTCCCTTGACCACCTGGCAGGACAAACCCTTGGCTGCAACAAAAGTGCTGATGGTCTGATGGCGCTTAAATGGTGGAAACAAGGCAAAATGGACAAAATAATTGAATATTGCAAACAGGATGTAAAAGTTACCCGGGATTTATATTTGTATGGAAGACAAAATCAATTCCTTGTATTTAAAAACAAGGCCGGGCATCAGGTCAGGGTTCCTGTTCTATGGTAAGCTCGGATAAGGGTAAGCCAGTATTAGGGAAATGCTGAATAAAAAATCTGGTCTTCTTTTAATCGGAAACAACCCTGGCCACAATTTTCTTTAAAACATCTCCTGCCTTGGCTCTGATCAATACATCACACATATTGTCATAGGGCGTTTTTGAAAGATTGATAATGACAAAAAAAGCTCCACCGGTTTTCGCATATTCCGGCATCAGTGCTGCCGGTTGCACTAAAAGTGTTGACCCCACTACAATAAAGACATCACTTTTTGAAGACAGCATGACAGCTCTTTGTGTCTGTTCCACGGGCATTGCTTGACCAAAAGAAATTGTGTCTGGTTTAAAATATCCAGAACATGAACAAACAGGTGCCTTGTTTCCAGCATCAATCATTTTTTTGGCCTCTTGCCAGGAGATGAGCTTTTTGCAGCTCATACATCTGACTTGCCTGGTATTGCCATGGAGTTCAATGATTTTTTCCTGGGGAATTCCAGATGCTTGATGCAGACCATCAATATTTTGTGTGATCAATGTCTTTAAGAGTCCAAGTTTATACAATTTTGCAAGGCATTTATGGCCTTTGTTGGGTTTTGAAACTGACAGACTTTTTTCCATGTCAAGCCGCTGTTCCCAATACCGGATTCTGGATTCTTTGGAAGTCATGAACTCATCAAAGTACACGGGTTTAAATTTTTCCCATATGCCTCCCTGACTTCTATAATCAGGTATGCCACTTTCTGTGGAAATACCGGCACCGGTAAAAAAAACCAAATGCTTTGATGCTTTGATCCTTTGTGCCACTAATTTGATTTTTTCATCCATTATTTTTTCATCCATTATTTTTTCATCTATTATTTTTTCATCCATGGTACTATCCTTGGAAAAATCCTTTTAAAAATATTTTCAAAGAGAATAAGAATCTCAGATACTTTAAACACAACTCCGGTTAAAAAAAATAAAAGTAAAAATTCAATCCCTACAATACCGGTAATGATTAAAGAACCGGAAAAATTAGTGGTATCAATAAAACTTCTCAGGGTTAATGCTGTGATAAAAATGATAAGGCCAATGGTAAGGCTGATGGGAATCATTTTAAGGAAAAAAAAGTAGACTTCATTTTTCCCAGAATTTAAACTTTTTTTGTTCCAGCATTCAAACAAAACTATGGCTTGAAGGATTACAGATATTGATAATCCAAGGGCTACACCACTGGGACCAAGAAGCTTCATTAATAAAAATATAAAAGGGATACTGATAATAACGCAAATACTTGTATAAATGGCGGGAAAAATTGTGTTCTGGATAGCATAATAGCCTCTTGAAACTATATTCTGGGCTGAAAAGGCAAAGGCGCCAACCATGAAAAATGGTAAAATCTTTGCCGTCAACAAAGTAGCATCAGCATCAAATTTTCCCCTTTGAAAAAGAATCGTTACTATTTCGTGACTTAAAACAATAAAAAGAACTGAAAAAGGAATGATAAGAAAAATAAATTTCAATGTTTTGTTTAACAATCGGTTTAATGCTAAAAGGTCTCCTTTTTGAGCAAGTTTTGCCATAAACGGATAAGATGCAATCCCAATGGCCTGGCCAAAAAGCCCTACAAGAATAAACATCACCCTGAGTGCATAGTTCATGGCGGCAATACTGCCTTCAATTAAATAGGAACCAAAAAATTTCAAGAGGATTTCAGTTGAAAATGTCATGGTAAGCCCTATCATCAAAGGGAGTGTGAGTTTAATATATTTTATTAAATCCGGGTGATTAAAATTTAATATGGGATAATACTTGACCCCCAGTTTTTTAGCACCGATAAGCTGCAAAGCAAAATTGCCTAAAAATGCACCTGCCAGAACACCCCATGCAAATCCTTCCATACCTATGAAAGGGCCCAGGATGAGTCCACCCAGAATAATGCCTAAATTATATATCAGCGGAGCCATGGCTGGAATTAAAAACTTTTCATTTGCAAACTGAATAGCCATGAGAAGTCCGCCTGTGAAAAAGAAAAACTGGGCTGGAATGATAATCCGGGTCATTTTTACGGCAAGAGCAAAGGTATCAGGATCTTGAATGCCTGGGACAAACATATGGACAAAGGCAGGTGTCCATATTAAAGTGGTGATAATAAAGCACAAAAGAAGAAGTCCGAAACCGTTCATAATAATCGAAAAAACCCTGTATCCCTCATTTTCCCTGTCTAAAGAAAGATAATGTGCAAATATGGGGATAAAAGTTATGGAAAGAAAACCGCTTGCAACAACATGGTTAAGGATTTCAGGAATAATAAAGGCAATCTGGTAAGCATCCACGGAAGATTTAATACCGCCTATGCCGGCAATCGCCATTTCGCGGAAAACACCTATCATACGACTGGCAAATATGGATGCCATCATGATAAAGGACGCAAACCCTACTTTTTTTAATATGTTATCATTTGCCATAATCGTAATATGGGATTGGTTTATCATAAAGGATTGGTAAATAAAAGCGTTATAAATGAAAATAGTTTGACTTGGGTAATGCTTGCAGAATATATTAAGGCAGTATTAAAACAGATTTTAAATCAGAAAAAGGGAAAAAATAAATGACAACTAGACTTGGAATATATTCCTTGTTGATAGGTTTGTTTGTCGGTATTTTTAGTGGTATCTCACAATTTATGGGAAGTAAAAATATCTGGGTTAACCTAACGATTTCAAGAATAATCGGAGATGACACTTCTGATACCATAATAGGATTCATTCCTGTTTTGGCTATAAAAAATTCACTGAATTACCTGATTTATTCATTACCCTTTTATATTTTTTTAATTGGACTGGGTATTATTTTTTTATTGATCAGCCTGTTTGTGAAAAATCATTAGGTGTTGTCTTTATAAACTTAAAAGATGGCCATAAGGGTAAAATCGCAATGGGAAAAGGAATAAAACTATGACAATTACTCGTATTTCCAGAAGACAATTTTTAAAAACCTCTGCCATCATGTCTGCTTCCATGACAGGCCCTATATTTTTTAGCGGTTGTGCAGTTAACCCTGTCACAGGGAAAAAGCAGATAATGATGATTTCCCAGCAACAGGAGATCGGAATTGATAAACAACAGTCTCCATTTCAATTTTCTTCTGATTATGGCGTTACAAAAGATGCAGGTCTCAATCAATATATTTCTGATGTGGGAAAAAACTTGTTACCCAATGTTCACAGGCCTCAAATGCCCTATTCTTTTCAATGTGTGAATGCAACCTATATTAATGCATATGCCTTCCCAGGAGGTACTATTGCCATTACCCGGGGGATTTTATTAAAACTTTCCAATGAAGCACAACTTGCGGCATTACTGGGTCATGAACTGGGCCATGTCAATGCCCGCCATTCAGCAGAGCAGGTCTCAAAAGGACAGCTTTCCTCCCTGCTTGTTGCCGGACTGTCCATGGTAGCAAATACTCAGGGTTCAGTATTTGGTGACTTGACCCAGCAACTTGGTATGGTGGGTCAGAGCTTGCTTTTGTCAAAGTACAGCCGTGACAATGAAAGAGAAGCAGACTCTCTTGGCAATGAGTATATGGTTAAGGCCGGCTACCCTTCCAAGGGCTTTGTCGGGCTTATGGAAATGCTTAATTCTCTGCACAAAGAAAAACCGAGTTCTGCTCAAGTGCTTTTTTCAACCCATCCCATGAGTACAGAACGCTTGACTTCTGCCGTCCAAAGACAAAATGGAATTTATCTTAATTCACAGGACCTATCTTTAAATCGTGAAAGATATATGGACAGTATAGCTTCTTTGCGGGCAAAAAAAACCGGTATAGAATTGTTGCAGCAAGGAGAAAATCATCTTTCTAAAAAAGAATATGACAAGGCGCAAACAACATTTAAAAAATCCCTGAGTATATTAAAAAATGACTATACAGCCCATGTATTGATGGCTAAATGTCAGCTTCTCATAAAAGAACCAGGTCAGGCTCTATCTTATGCTGACATGGCAAAAAAATGTACCCTTCAGAAGTTCAGGGGTATTTTATTGCCGGGATTGCGGGCAAGGAACTTAAAAGATACACTATGGCTTACAAAAATTTTGACACCTGCGATAAGCTTTTACCCGGCAACCCTCAAATTAGTTTTTACAAGGGGTATTGCCTTGACAAAAAGGGGGAAATAGAACCTGCTGCAAATAACTATATAACATATTTAAAAATGACTGGAAATCAACCCAATGAATATGGCCAATATGCATATAATCGCCTTAAACAATGGGGCTATGCCAAATAATCAAATATGAAATTTTCAAGTCTTAGACAATGTATAGATGTTTTAAAACAGCAAGGTGAGCTCATAGAACTTAACCATCCGATTGATCCCGATCTTGAAATGGCTGAAATCACAAGAAAAGTGTTTAATGCCCGTGGTCCTGCAATTTTATTTACAAATATCAAGAACAATAAATTTACAGCAGTATCAAACCTGTTCGGCACCTATGAGCGAACGCTTAAAATTTTTGAACCCCAGCTTGCATCTGTAAAAGCCCTTGTGGATATTAAATCAGATTTTGGGTCGGCTATTAAATCCCCGGCAAATATTTTAAAAGCATTGTCTGCATTAGCCCACTCTTTACCATTAAAAGTATCCAGTCCAAAGGTCCTTGAAAAGACATGTCGCATTCAAGATCTTCCCATGATTAAATGCTGGCCCAAAGACGGGGGGGCATTTATCCTGTTGCCCCAGGTTTTTTCCCAGGATCCTGAAAAAAAATCTGTTTTTGGATCAAATTTGGGCATGTACAGAATTCAGATTTCAGGAAATGACTATAATGCCGGCAAAGAGATAGGTCTTCATTATCAATTACACAGAGGGATTGGCAATCACCACAAAAAAGCTTTGGAAAAAAATCAGGCCCTTAGGGTAAGTATTTTTATCGGCGGGCCACCAGCCCACACGCTGGCCGCAGTTATGCCGCTTCCTGAAGGGATTCCGGAAATTGCTTTTGCAGGAGCTTTGGCAGGTAAAAATTTTAAATATGCAAAAAAACATCAATATTTAATCTCTGCAGACGCAGATTTTTGTATTACAGGTGTTATTGTACCGGGAAAAACAAAAAAAGAGGGGCCTTTTGGAGATCATTTGGGTTACTATTCTTTGGAACACGAATATCCTTATTTAAAGGTAGAATCGGTATATCACAAAAAAGATGCCGTTTTCCCTTTTACTGTTGTGGGACGACCACCCCAGGAAGATTCCAATTTTGGAAAATTAATCCATGAAATCACACGATCGGCAATTTCCGACAGCATCCCCGGTGTTACTGCAGTGAATGCTGTGGATGATGCCGGGGTTCATCCCCTGCTTCTTGTAAAAGCACATGAACGGTATGTTCCCTATGAAAAAAATGATAAAAGGGTACCAAGAGAATTGTTAACACATGCAAGCCGAATCCTGGGCACAGGTCAATTGTCTCTGGCCAAATATCTGATGATTATAGCACATGAAGACAATCCTAAATTAAATATAAATGATGAGAAAGCTTTTTTTATCCACCTGCTTGAGCGGATGGATTTTAGTTCTGATTTTCATTTTTTCACAAAAACCACCATGGACACACTTGATTATTCAACCCAGAATATTAACCAGGGCTCAAAACTGGTAGTGGCTGCTGCTGGTTGTAAAAAACGGCAATTAGAGAATAAATTTCCTCAATATTTTTCTTTACCAGAGGAATTCAAACATCCCAAAATTATTGGACCCGGCATTGTAGTACTTAAAGGACCTGGTTTTAAGACATATGGTAAAGGGAAAATACAGATCAATCGATTAAAAAAACATTTGCAAACCATGACAGGATTGGATTCACTTCCTTTGTTTGTTGTGGTGGACGATGTTGACTTTGCAGCAAAATCGTTTTCCAATTTTCTGTGGGTGACCTTTTCAAGATCAAACCCTTCCCATGATATTTATGGTCTAAATGAGAAAACCTTGTTTAAACACTGGGAATGCAAACCCCCTTTAATTATTGATGCCAGAATAAAACCCTTTCATGCCGACCCATTGGTGTCTGACAAAAAAATTATAGAAAAAGTTAAGGACCTGGGCAAAAGAGGAGGACCGCTTTTCGGTATTATATAGCAGGTATATATGATTATCATAACTACACATAAAGGATCGGATTTTGATGCATTGGCATCCCTTGTAGCAGCAAGCCTGGTATACCCGGAAGCCAAAGCTGTTTTACCTACCTCTATTAATACAAACCTAAAATCCTTTTTAGCCATTCATAAAGATTTGTTTAATCTTTTCTCCCCCAGAGATATTATTTTAGAGGATGTAAAAACCCTTGTGGTTGTGGATACACATTCCTGGAACCGCCTGGAAGAAATGGAACCATTAAAAGACAGATCAGACCTTGAAATCATTGTATGGGATCACCATGCCAAAGGAGATATTGTAACCCCTAAAAAAAATATCAAAGAAACTGGAGCCTGTGTTACCCTGCTGGTTAATGAGATTGAAAAACAGAAAAAACTGATTACTCCGATTCAGGCTACGCTTTTTTTAATGGGGTTATATGAAGATACAGGCAACTTGACATTTCCCTCAACTTTACCTGAGGATGCTTATGCTGCTGGGTTCCTTCTTGACAGGAAAGCAGATCTCCAGATTCTTTCCACCTTTTTAAGACAAGCCTATGGGAAAAAACAAAAAGATATCCTCTTTCAAATGATACAACAAGCCCAAAGAAAAGAGATTATCGGGTTTTCCATCAGTATTGCCAAGATGGAAATAGATGGACGAATTAATAACCTTGCCATTGTTCTTGAGATGTACAGAGAAATTATTAACGTGGATGCTGCCTTTGGAATTTTCAAAGATGTTGAACAAAATAAATGCATGGTAATCGGCAGAAGTAATATAGATGAAGTTAATGTTGGTTTGTTAATGAGAAGCATAGGGGGAGGCGGACATCCAGGTGCAGGCTCAGCTCTTTTAAAAGCGGTTAACCCGGATACAATTGAAGAAATGCTGCTTGAACTTATCTCAGGAAATCAGCATTCTTCGGTCATGTTATCGGATATCATGTCCTATCCTGTTGTTACAATTAATGAGGATGCAAAAATTGAAGAGGCAGCCATGATGTTAAGAAAACTGGGTTGCACGGGTATGCCCGTTGTGGATAAAGATGGGTTTGTCCTAGGAGTAATATCCCGTCGTGATTTTAAAAAACTTCGAAAATCAAAACATATGCAATCTCCGGTAAAGGCTTTCATGAGCCGAAATGTAGTCACCATATCCCATGACAAAAGTATCATGGAAGCCGCCAGGCTAATGATAAAGCATGATATCGGGCGTATCCCGGTCATTAAAAAAGACAAAATTGTAGGAATCATTACCCGATCTGATGCTATGACGTATTTTTATGATCTTTTACCGGATTGAGCAAGAACCGTCATAAATTAAGTCTTTTTTTTGCTTTAACAGCAAGTTTTTCCCTGAATATTTTTGAATTGTGCCGAATGTCCACGGGAAATTCTTTTTCAATAAAAACATACTCAATACTAGCTGTTAAAGGGTTTGATTTTGCAAGGGCAAGAATCTCTTTTATAAAGACTTTTTTATCTTTTATTTTTGAATTAGGCTCGATAAATATTACAGGAGTCTGCATGTTTTTAGGGCCTGCTCCTGCAAGGGCGCTTCTGAATACCTTTTCATGATTGTTGAAAATAGCTTCAACAGGGATGGTAAAAAGGGTTTCGTCCAGAGTAGTAACCCTGTGGGTTTTTCTTCCGCAAAACCAAATTCTTCCCTTTGAATCCTTCCATCCAAGGTCGCCCATTCTATGCCAGAATTGACCGTCTGAATCAGGAATTTTTGATTGCAGGTCAGCTTCTCTATTATTAAAATAATGTTGTGTTACAAGATCTGCTTTTACTATTATTTCACCCACCTGGTTTTCAGCAACCTTAAGTTTATCTTGTAGCTGAGTAATAGGATCATCACTGATTTTAATCAGTTTGACCTGGGTATTGCAGATGGGTCTGCCAATGCACATTCCATAACCTTGTTCAGAAAGTGTTTTGGTTTCAGAAAGTATTTCATTGGACCCAATGGAGATTACTGGAACAGCCTCAGTTGCACCATAAGGAGTATGAATCTGGGCATTTCCGGACAACATACTTGAAAATTGTTCTATATTTGCCGGAGTCACAGGTGCGCCTGCGGAAATGACACGTCTTAATGTCGGCAGTTTGATGTTGTTCTTTTTACCAAATTTACCCACCCGGTTTAACAGGGCCGGAGAGGCAAACATATTAGTGATCCCATGATTTTCAATGGCTTCAATAATTTTTACCGGATTTACCAGGGCTGGTTTGGTGGGATCCATATCCGGTATAACAGCTGTCATGCCAAGGATGGGATCAAAAAGGGCGAATAAAGGAAAGGTGGGCAGATCAATCTCATCAGGATCAATTTGAAAATGATCTTTGATTTGTTTTATCTGGGCGGCAAAATTACCATGGGTATATATTACTCCCTTGGCAGGACCTGTTGACCCAGTGGTAAAAGCAATGACAGCTGTTTCGTCACTTGTGGTATTGGCTTTTGGATAAGGATCATCAGTTTGTATCATCAGTTGATCAAGGGTATATCCCCCCCAGAACCATCTTTTCCCCACAGTAACCCAGTGTTTTACTGATTTAAAAAATCTGGGCTTCAGTTTTCGTAAAAGATGGGCTTTTTCAATACCGATAAAGGCTTTGGGCTTACCCTGTTCCAGACATTGAAGCATCCTGTTGATTCCCATCCCAGGATCCACCACAACAGGCACTGCACCCACCTTTAACATCGCAAATACGGTAACAAAAAATTCCATGCCCGGGGGTACCATTAAAATTGTTCGCGTCCCTCTTATGATGCCGATCCTTTCAAGACCAAATGCCAGCTTATCCGATTCAGCTTCCAGCTGGTTAAATGTCATTTGGCTGTATAGAACCCGGCCTTTCTTGTCTCTGCCGGCAGGATAAACAACAGCTCTTTTATAGGGAAATTTTTCCTGTATTTTTTTAAGGCCCTGAGAAATATTTGTATAGTTAGTCATAAAAATTTCTTTATTATTTTTAAATATTTACTTTAATCAGCCCCTGAAGAACTTCTTTCTTTATTTTTTACCCTAAGCTATCATTAAATGTCAGAATAAAGAATACTTTATTTGCTTCATTTATTTAAAAATGCTTCAATCAATTTGCTTGTTTCTTCAGGCTTATCTTCAAACAGGTAATGGCCTGCATCATGAAAAATATGAGTGACAGCCCGGGGGAACCTTGACTTAAATTCATTTAAAAAGGCAAGATCAAAAACAAAATCTTTTGCCCCCCATAAAAACAATAATGAGGCCTGATTAAGCCTTTTCAGGTTTTGGTCCACATGGTTGACAAGGGTATAGCTTTGATCGTTTGGGGTAAGGGGTATATCTTGAACAAACTTTAAGGTAGCAATCCTATTTTTCCAACAATTATAAGGTTCCACAAGACCTTTTTTGACATCAGGGGATAATTTTGTCTTGCTGCCAAGATAAAGAGCACCTTTTGCAAACACATTCAATCCAAGTACAGCAGGAATTGCAAAAAGCCTGAAGTATTTAATCAGCCATAAAGCCAAAGGAAAATGTTTTTCCTTTGGCAGGAAAAACCCTGATGTATTGGTAATAATTAATTTATCGATTTTATCCGGGTGATCCACTGCCCAGGCAAGACCGATCATTCCCCCCCAGTCATGGAGGACCAGATTTATTCGTTCATTGATATTCAGCCGGGTTATCAGGGTATCAAGATCTTTCACTCTTGATTCAAGGGTGTAATTATATGTTTTTGCATCGGGTTTATCTGAAAAACCACATCCAATATGATCCAAGGCAATTGTACGAAAATCCTTTGAAAGCGCCTGAATAAGGTTACGAAAATAAAATGACCAGGTTGGGTTCCCGTGAACCATGACAACAGGCTTGCCTTCTCCTTTATCAATATAGTGGAGATCGTGCCCATTAATGTTCATGAAATTGGAATTAAAGGGATAGAGACTTTCAAACCCTTTTGTGGATGTCAGTTTATTATTGATGCATTTTTCTACCATTGCACACCTAAGATATAACAATTCAATCCAGATCCCACGCCTATAAATGCAACAAAATCATCTGGCTGCAAAAAACCTCTTTCATCTGCAATGGCTGCAGTAAGGGGAAGCGAAACCGTTCCAATATTGCCAAGAAAAGGAAAAGTGGCAAAATCTTTTTTTATATCCTGGTTCAAGACCTGGTAAAATCTCTGATGGTGAGCAGCCCCTACCTGGTGACCGATAAATTTATTTGGCTTGTCTTCTGATAAATCGAATTCTTTTTTAAATTCATCAAAGGTTTTTTTAGCAAGGATAAGACCGTTTTCAAGAACTTCCTGGGCCTGGGTTCGCATGATCACCTTAGAATCCGTGGGCATACCTTTTTGTTCAAATCCCCAGTGGCAAAGTCCGTGATGTTCAATTGCATTTTTTACCACTCCGCCTTTCAGAGCGTGTCTCTGGGTGTCTGGATTACCCATTGTTCCATTGGTCAATAAAACAGCCGCTGCTCCAGAACCCCCTGTCATCGTGGCAATGGCATCTTTATAAAACTCAACGCTTTTATTGGTATTGATCTCATTAATGGTTGAATCAACAATCTGTCGTGCTGTTTCACAGGAGACTACAAGTCCTGCATTTATATTGCCCAGCTCTATTTCATTGGCTACCTGCACCATACCGGTAATCATTCCTAAACAGGCACTTTTAACATCGTAAATATGAGCATTTTCCCCAATATTCAACTGGTGGGCAACAGAACAGGAGGTAGCCGGTTCAAATCCATCCTGACAGACCCCGCAATATACAAGGGCCCCGATCTGATCAGCCGGGATATTGGCTTCATCAAGAGCTCTTTGCCCGGCAATGGCTGCATGATCAGCAAGAACATGTTCTTTATCCCAAAAACGTCTTTCTTTTATTCCGGTCAAAACTTCAAGTTGTCCAGGCCCAAACCCTACTGCCCCATAAAAAGGAGCCAGTTTTTCCTCAAGTTCAGTTGTTGTTACTACATGGGGGGCAAGTTCATACCCAAATGATTCAATAAATACCTTAGAATATCTCATTGCTTTCTCCAGAAAGAGTCAAGGTGGTTTTTTGTAAGACCCACAAGTTTCATCCCCATATTTTTATACAGAACAATTCTCAACTCATCTGAAAACATGTGGGCATCAGCTATAATATAGGGTTCAGGATTATATCCCATCTCTTTAATTTCAATTTCATACCGGGCTTTTTTTGTCTCAGGGGTCACAGGTCCCCGGCATTTTAAGTCACTTTCATTGTTTTCAATGACATCATAAAAAACATCATCCCGATCGCTGACCCAGCCCATTCGCTGGGTGAAGATTCTTAAGGCATGTGCACAGCATTCATACATAAGAGTGCCCGGCATAACTGGGTCATCAATGAAATGACAGGTTAAAAACCAGTCATCCGGATGGATATCTGCCTGGGCGATAATAGTGCCTAAACCAAACTTTCCACCAAAGGGATCAAACTTTAGAACCCTGTCAACAAGATGCATCCTTTTGCCGGGAAGTTTCAGATGTTTTCCAAGCTTAACCTTGTTAAATTGCTTGCCAAAGGCTTTGCCAAGATCTCCTTGCCTCAGGGCCTCAATCTTTTCATCGGAAAAACTCTCTTTTTTAACCGGGACCAGAGAAGAAAATTTACAAAGGGGCAAGATTTTTTTTAAGGCATCGATTTTAAGAATTATACCGCCTGAGTTGTCAACCTCTTCTTCAGTAAAAAATCCAGCACATCCGTCCCGCATGGAAATTAATAATTGGTTATTAATATATCCTTTATAATGGAAAAAAAATAAATACACTTCGCCCTGTTTTAAAAATCGATCAATTTCAATATGATACTCAATAGTTTCAAATGGTTCGGGCAAAGTCCTGTGAAAAGTGACTTTGGCATCCAAAAGCCTGTACTTTCTTTTGCCCTTTATCCTGTGATCAATACCCAGCCAGGCACATAAAAAAAGATCAGCCTGCCCTGCTTCAATGGATATGGAAACAGGAGCTTTTCCACCATCCAGATACCATGCGCCCTCCTTTACATCATGTTGTGTAATAATTTTGCCTGATTTTAAGGATAGCATCTCGCCCTGGATATCCATAATCCTGTCTACCAGCATCAATGGTTCATCAGGAAGCCTCACCCGGACCGGATATGTATCGATAATCTCAAATTCTTTTCCCAGCACATGAGAGGCTTTGCCTCTGGCGTACTCAAGACATTGTTCCCTGTCCAGGAAAGGAGGTTTTCCAGGTGATTCAGGCTTTAATTCTGGGATAATGACTTGGCCTTCTTGCCCTGCCTTTATTTGTGTTGGCAACTCATCAAAGTTTTGCATGACGTTTCCAGCAAGCCGGGTCAAGGCTTGAAACTGATTTTCAAGAATTTGCATATTTGTTTTTGAAAATTCAAGAAATTTTTCATGGGCACTGGATGTGGCAAGGCTGCCTTTGGTTATCAGAGTCGGATCAAAAATAAAGGAATTTAATTGAGTTTGATTTTGAGTGATTTCATCAGTTTTTTTTATAGATGTTTTTTTTGTGGCCGTTGTTTGAACTGTCACAGGGGATATAATTTCATTAATCGAATGATGTTTCCAGATTTTTAAGAGAACCTCCTCAGAAATCTGTCGTGGATTTGTTTTTAAAATAAATTCTTTTTTCAACAAAGCGTTATGATCAGATGATTTATTTTTTTTATTAAAAGAAAAGGCATGGTCACGGTGTTTACTGGCCTTACCAGCTTGAAGGATTTCCTCAAGGATCACATGGGAACAGGCTCCATCCATGGTTATGGATGCAACACAGGCTTTTCTGATCGATTGTGGGTTTGGTTTGCTCCAATGTACAGGTGTATCATTAAAGCAAAAAAGTTCTTTATCAAGTTTCTCAAATACTGGAGCTAAAGCTTTATTGGGAGGTATCTGTTTATTATTGAGGCAAAGAGCTGTCTTAATAACAGAAAACAATCCAGCAGCCCCCCTGGTGTTTCCAATAATAGTAGATGTTGCGGTTACATGACAGGGTAAAAGGCCGGGATTGTTTAAAAACATCTTATTTAAAATCTTGATCTCGGTTGCATCATCTTGTTTTATCCCTGAACAACTTATTTCATAAAGACCAATTTCATTTAATGATGTTTTTGAATTTTTAAGAGCATTTGTAAGGGATCTTTCATACAGAGTTTGTGACAATGTTGAATCATATTCTGTTTCACCAGGGATAGCACCACTGCCGGCACCGGCAACTCCAGTTATAATACCATAAATATGGTCATTGTCTTCAATAGCCTGATCCAGGCGTTTTAAAACAATGGCACAAGATCCCTCAGAAGGAAGTACCTCTTTACTATGGGGTTTGGCAATATCATTGAGAGCAAACTGCCGGATATCCCCTGCAAGGTCAACACAGCCACATATAAAAACATCGGTTTCATTAGCGCTTAAGGAATGGACAGCAGTTTCAACTGCCTTGATACCGGAAGCAGTTCCAGCTGACAGGGTAAAACAAGGGCCCCCAAGTTTAAATTCCCTTGCCACTCGTGATGCAACAATTCCGCCAAGAGCACCCAAAGTCCGGTTAAAGGTTAAAGGATAAGAAATGGAGTCTTTAAGCTTTTCATTTAGATGATTGATTTTCCATCGAAGATAAAAATCTGTAGCCCCATAATCAAATTCAATCCCAATAGCACAACCGATATGATGCCTCAGAGGTTCTTCTGGTAATGGTCTTGGATTAATCCTTGCATCTTCTAATGCTCCTTTAGCGGCTTTAAGAAGAAGAATATGCTGGGGCAAAATATCTGCCATTTGATTGGGAGGAATATGGAATTCACCAAAGGCAAAGGACAGATCATCCAGGTAAAATCCAGGTTTTTCCTGAAAAACATGGGACTCCTTTTTTCTCCACCTTAATCCCGGTGGTTCAGGTCTTAATTTAGCTTTATCAAAAACAAGCTCATTAAACCGGGACAAGGAGGAACAATTTTTTGCAATGGTTTCCATACCAACGATGGCACATGGAACCATTTTTAATATCTCTTTTTTTGACACCTCTTTTGTATCAATAGCTGCTTGTTTATTATTTTTTATTATGTAACGATTTGAATTGGATTTAAATTCTTCAACCAAAAGATGGGCATTGATTCCGCCAAAACCAAAAGCGCTTATTCCAGCCTTTCTTGTTGAATTAAGGGATTGCGGGTCCCAGTCTTCAACCTTGGATTGAACCTTGATATTACTATCATTTAAAAGGCTTTTAGAGAAAGGAGCTGTATAATTCAATGATGGTGGCAAAAAGCCCTCATTCATTGAAAGAATCGTTTTTATAAATCCTGCTGCTCCTGCTGCCGTTAAAAGATGTCCAATCATTGATTTGACAGATCCAATGGAAAGAATTTTTTCCGGGCAATCAAAACCGCTAAGCAATTTATGTATACTGGAAAGTTCAACCTGATCTCCCACAGGTGTACCTGATCCATGGCATTCCATATACTGAATGTCCAAAGGAGACCAGGATGCCTGTTTATAAGCCTGGACCATTGCACGGACCTGTCCTTCTTTTGCAGGGCCCACAAGGGTTCCTTCAATATCATTTGATACTCCTGCTCCAGTGATAACGGCATGAATTTTATCACCGCAGGAAATAGCATCTTCAAGTCTTTTTAAAACAACAATGCCGGTTCCTTCTCCCACGACAAGTCCATCGGCATTTTTATCAAAAGGAGAACATCTGCCCGAGGGAGACAAGGCCTGAAGTTGTGTAAACCCGATCTGTGTATATAGTGAATCCGGTCTTGAAACACCACCGGCCACCATGATGTCTGCTTTTTTTAAATGAAGATGTTCGCAGGCAAGCTTGATGGAATATAAGGATGAGGCGCAGGCAGCATCAAGGGTGAAGCATCCACCCTGCAAACCCATGGCCCTTGCAAGGATGGAAGCTGGAAGCGATACCACGCCTGCATTTGAAAAATCTCTGGGAACCAGTCCTTTATAATTTTTATTACAATTGCAAAGAATCTGCCAGGAAATTTGAGAAGACGCATCAGTAGGAAGGGCAATGGCAGCTAAGATCACTCCGGTTCGCTTTTTATCTTCTTTTGTATGGGAGCATTGTAAAAAAGCGTCTCTTCCTGCATGCAGAACAAGTTGATGTAATGGATCAAGACTTGATAAAAGATCTTTATCCACAAGAAAACCCGTGGGATCAAAAAGAAAATTTTCAATAAGGCCGGCTTTGTCGGAAATGGCCTTGTCAGGAAGGGTTTGAGGGGAGATAAAATCTTTTACAGGCCCAACCCAGCGGTGATCCGGCACTATGATGACACAATCCTTTTTATGGATAATATTGTCAAGGAATTGCCTGGTATCAAGAGCCTTGGGAAATACCCCGGCCATACCTACAACCGCTATTTTCCCTATGTTCTTTATGTAACGAGTTTTCATAGAGGAGTATTAATTTAGAACTCAGACAATTTCAAGCAAGCTATGTAAAATTTGTGTAAAATTTAGTTTCAGGAGTAAATAAGGAAAAACCCTTGTACAACAGATTTCAGTAAAAGCCACAAGGTTATTCCTACAAAGAAAACAGCCAATAATTTATCAAAAATATTTTCCGGTCTTTTTTCATTATATCCAAATATCCAGCCAAAAAATATACCGGATAGCAATCCTCCGCCATGACCCCAATTATTAATATTTGGCATGAGAAAACCAATCAGGACAAGGGTAATAACCCAGCCAATGGTCTGTTTGTAAACAAGCTGACCCCATTCCCCGCCTCTTGATTTACCGAAAAAAAGAGCAGCTCCGATCAGTCCGCAAAGTCCTGATGAAGCGCCAATGGTAAGGTATACATTGCCAAAATACGACAATAAAAATCCTGCAACCCCTGTTAGCGTATAAATTGAAAACATTCGAGACAGGCCAAATTCTTTCATAACTAAAGGAGCAAGCGTTTTTAAGGCCATCATATTGAACAGAATATGGAGAAGCCCTCCGTGGAGCCAGTTGGCAGTAATCAGAGACCACCATGCTTCAAATTTAACAATGGGGAGCCTGCCGGATGCACCAAGAAAATTTAATACATCCATGGATGGGGTAAAGGCATAAAACGGATTAAATGACAGGATCATATTTTTGCCACTATAAATCAGACTGATAAAAAACATGATTGCATTTGTATAAATCATTGCATTCATGACAAAGGAAGGTGTTAGAAATGCATTATGTTTTTCATATTGAGTCATCATTGTCCGGTTTTATAAGGTGTATCCCTGTTAAAGTCAATATTGGTTAAAGTCAATGTGGTTAAAGCCAATATGACTTAATTGGAAAATTATGACTTGAAAATAACCAGTAATAGGTTAAAATCAACTTTTGAATTTAATTTATTAGGTAATTAAATGAGCCTGCTTTCGATTTTCAGCCCAGCTATTGCCATGTTTATCCTTGCTGCAAAAGCATAATTTTATCTTTCTAAAGGAAAACCCATGATCTTATTTAATCCAAAAACAGAAAACTTTGACCACCTTGATCCGGCATCAAAAAAAATCATGAAAAAAACTATTGATTTTTTTGAGAGCCGGGGTAAAAAAAGATTGAAATCAGACTATCATGAAAAAATCTGGTATAAAGATTTTATTGAATTTTTAAAAGAAAATCAAATATTTGCCACACTGCTTACACCTTCAAAATACGCTCCCAAAAACCCTGATGCCCGTTGGGATACGAGAAGAATTTGTGATTTCAATGAAATTTTAGGGTTTTACAACCTGTCCCACTGGTATACATGGCAGGTCTCTATTTTGGGACTGGGTCCGATATGGATGAGCCCCAATGTGACCATTAAAAATAAAACGGCACAATTATTAAAAGAAGGCCATATATTTGCCTTTGGTTTGTCGGAAAAAACCCATGGTGCAGACCTTTATTCTTCTGACATGTCCTTAACCCCGCTGGCTAAGGGACTATATGTGGCTGATGGAGGAAAATATTATATTGGCAATGCTAATATTGCCGGTATTGTTTCCACATTTGGAAAAAATACTGAAACAGATGAATATGTTTTTTTTGCAGTGAATCCTGAACATGAAAATTATGATCTTGTCCAGAATGTGGTGGACTGGGAAGGATATGTGGCTGAATATGCTTTAAACGGCTATCCAATTGTTGAAGATGACATTCTTTCAACAGGACAGGATGCATGGGATTCTGCCTTGAACACCATTAATGTGGGAAAATTCAACCTTGGCTGGGCTTCCATCGGTATCTGTACCCATGCTTTTTATGAAGGCCTGAACCATGCCTCAAACAGAAATCTTTACGGTAAATGGGTCACGGATTTTCCCCATATCAAACAGATGTTTGTTGATGCATATACAAGGCTTGTTGCAATGAAATTATTTTCCCAGCGTGCTTCAGACTACTTTAGAAGTGCTTCCAAGGATGATCGAAGATACCTTTTATATAATCCCATGGTTAAAATGAAGGTCCCAAGCCAGGGAGAGACCGTCATTAACCTTATATGGGATGTGATAGCAGCAAGGGGTTTTGAAAAAGATGTCTATTTTGAAATGGCAGCAACAGATATCAGGGCGCTTCCAAAGCTTGAAGGAACTATCCATGTAAACATGGCGCTCATTATTAAGTTTATGGCCAACTATTTTTTCAACCCTGGGCAATTCCCTGAAATTAAAAAAAGAGACGATGCTGCCTGTGATGAATTTTTATTTAACCAGGGACTTACAAAAGGTCTAGGCAAAATTCAGTTTCATGATTTTAATCTTGCATACAACAGCCTTGACCTGCCAAATATCAATATTTTCAAAGAGCAGATAAAAGCACTACAGGAAATGCTCTTAAAGGCAACCCCTGATAAAAACCAGGCAAAAAATATGGATTTTCTTTTGTATCTTGGTGAAATGTTCACTCTTGTGGCTTATGGTCAGTTGATTATTGAAAAATTTAATATGGAAAATTTTGAAGAAGATCTATTGGAACAAATCTTTGACTTTATGATCAGGGACTTTTCAGAGTACGCTTTAAAGCTTTATTCAAAAACTGATACAAAAGAAAACCAGATGGCGTATTGCCAAAAAATTATTAAAAAACCGGTAACAGATACAAAAAGATTTTCAAGAATCTGGGAAGACCACGTCATTTCATTAAAAAATTCCTATGAAATGAATCCTTGATTAATTTCTTTTTATTCTCCAGCTTTTCGGAGAATATCTTTTATACCTGCTTTTAAAAGGGGCGGAATTAAAAATAGTTTCGCCTTTTTTGCACCCCTACCATCCAGGAATGTATATTCAATTGTTTTATTTGTCTTTTTCAGGGCTTTTATATTTTTATCAAGAAGGATAAAATGGTAATTTAAAATACCATAGGCAATGGCTCCGAGTATTATGAATAGAATTGCTATGTGTTTCATCTGCATCCTCCAAATGGAAAAATGATTATAAGGCAAATCTTATACCGAAATAAATATTATGGCTTGCATATTCTGCTGTTGCCGCACCAAAGTCCATCTCTGCAGTTTTAAAATATCGATATCTGATATCAATGATAACTTTTTTGTTTATAGCATAGCCCACGCCGCCACCCACCTGAAAGGCAAATGCAGTATCATCAAAACTTCCAATTGGGATTCCTGTCGCATTAAAAGTTTCCATCTCAGCATTGGCAAGACCAATGCCGGCAGTTATAGATGTTATAAATCGAGTCTCATTTTTAAAATCATAGTAGCCGTTCAATAGAAAAGCAGAGCTTGATGCATCACCGGATGCACCAAGACTCCCTCCGGGTAAATCTATTTTATCTAAATCATTATACTGGTGTGCAAGCTCACCTTCTATTCTGATATTATTTCCAAGGTCATATCCTACAGCTATTCCGAGTGCCAGGCCCATATTTGATTCAAGCTCATAAGTCAGTCCTGGTCCGGATACATCGATATTGCTCAACAATGCAGCACCTATGTTGCCGCTCACATATGGACCTTCGTCACTATATGCAATGGCAGAAAAAGAAAGGATAAATATACAATTCAACAAAAATACTGATACTTTTTTCATAAACTTTCCCTTTTATTCAGTAAAATAATAATTAGGTTCCAGTAACAAACCTGAAGAGGTGTGTCAATAGGCAGAAAAACCTATTTCAGGATTAAAGGATTAAAAAAAACACAGATGATTAAATTTAACGATTTTTAGCTATTTTTTCAGTCCTTTTTATTTCATCCGTCGGGAAAGCATTTATGCGGATCTATAAACCAGTACCAAAATTTATTATTGGTGTAAAGAAAAGCGCGGCAAATGGATTGCATCAGCTTAACAGTTGGCTGAATAGTTGACGAAAAAGTTGCAAAATATTGGTTCTTATGGTTTATTATGATCATGAGAAAAAAAATTTATCCTCCAAAAAGACCCGATAAAAAATCAGAAAATATAACTGGCATAAAACAGATGCAGCCCGGCTCGGATAAGTCGTTAAAAAAGGTGTTTGAAAAAATAGGGATACCCGAAGATAACCAGTTTGTGCCTGATCCCTTTCAAATTCAAGCCATAAAAGCCATAATGAAATCCGATTGTCTGGTCACAGTGCCAACAGGTTCCGGAAAAACCTGGATCGCTGAACAGGTCGCTCAAAAAGTAATCCAAAAAAAAGGTAAGGTCTGGTATGCCACCCCTTTAAAGGCGTTGACCAACTCCATCCATGCTCAGTTTTCACAACTTTTCGGCAAAGAAAATGTTGGAATTCTCACTGGAGATATAAAGGAGAACCCAGATGCTGCAATTGTTATCGGCACCACAGAAATCTTAAGAAATCAGCTTTACGATGCCATGTATACGGGGGAAAATTTAACCTGTGATTTGATTATTCTGGACGAAGCCCATTTTCTTGGAGATGAACAGCGGGGGGTGGTATGGGAAGAAATAATGATCTACCTGCCCGTTCGAATCCCTTTGCTCTTACTTTCGGCTACCATTGGAAACCCATTTCAAATAGCAAAATGGCTTGAATCAATCAGGGGGAAAAGATGTATTGTCATTGAAAACCATGACCGGCCGGTTCCCCTTTTCCCTCTTTTTATGCACCCATCCGGAACCCTTTTCCCGTTAATGGAACTTTTTGTTGAAGGCCAGAAACAAAAACTTCATAAAAAAGTTTTTAAATTTGCAAATAGCAAAAACAGACCCTCCATGGGTCATGCTGGAAAACTTCCCCCGTTTGGTGACATCCTTAACATCCTGGAGCGGTATAATTTGCTGCCCGCTATATTTTTTTTAAAATCAAGAGCAGATTGTGATCAGGCTATAAAACTGTGTGATTCAAGTCGATTATCCAAAAACCCCAAAAAAAAAGATGCTTTGCATTTAAAGATCCATGAACTGGTATCAAAAAATCCTCATCTTGCAAACCATAAACAACGATCCTTTCTAGAACAGACGGCAACCGCATCCCACCACAGCGGTCATCTCCCTGCATGGAAGGTGGTGGTTGAAACCCTTATGGCAGGAGGGTTTTTGGATGCCATGTTTGCGACATCCACAGTGGCGGCAGGCGTTAATTTCCCTGCACGGTCAGTGGTCGTTTTGAATTCCGACCGGTTTAATGGGGTTGAATTCATGGGATTAACCCCAAGTGAATTTCAGCAAATGACAGGCAGGGCAGGAAGAAGGGGCATGGATAATATTGGATTTGCCATTGTTTTACCTGGCAAATTCATGGACTTAAATTATGTGGCAAAATTAATCAATTCCCCTCCCTTAGACATTGAAAGCCAGATCAACATAAATTTTTCCATGGTATTAAATCTTTTGCTCTCCCATAACCCTGATCAGATAAAACTACTTCTGGAAAAATCATTTGCATCACACATGATCCTGTCAGGAAAAAAAAAGGGGAGAAGAGCAAGAATTAAATTTGGGACAGATCTTGAACTTCTCTGGAATGATTTTTTGGAGCACATGGATTTTCTGATCGATGAAAAATTTGTCACAGAACAAGGGGCCTTGACAGAAGACGGGATTTGGGCCTCAAAACTTCGAATCGACGCTCCACTTCTGGTTGCACAGGGTATTCGAAAAGATCTTTTACCACAGAATGATCCTGCCCTGTTGGCTTGCATTATTGGGTCCTTTGTCAATGAAAAAGAATTTAGTGACGATCCATTATACTCTCAGGCTCTGCCAAAAAAATTAAAGGAAGTCTTTTTGGATGCAAGGCAAGGATTAAAACCCTTTGCCATTAAACTTTTAGAAAAAGGGTTTAATGCTCCCAATTTGTTTATTCAACCTTGTCTTTTAATCTATCAGTGGGCCCATGACGAACCATGGGAAGATATAGTATATGGATCGGATTTTGCCGAAGGAGACCTTGCACGATTGATTTTAAGAACTGGTGACAATTTAAGGCAGATATCAAAATTAGAAGATACCTTTCCTGTGATTGCCAAATCTGCAAAAAAGGCCATAAGCCTGATACTAAAAGAACCGATTGTGACATTTTATAATTAATTTAAACTAAAAAAGGAGAATATAATGAAACAGATTTTTTCTAAAAAAGCCCCTGCCGCAATTGGCCCATACTGCCATGCCGTTGTTCATAATGATATGGTATTTTGTTCGGGCCAGCTTGCCTTTGATCCTGAAACTATGGAACTTGTGGGAACCAATATTGAAGAGCAGACAGCCCAGGTCATGAAAAATATTGAGTCTGTCTTATCAGAGTTAAACATAGGTTTAGATAAAATTGTAAAAGCCACAATATTTTTAGATAATATTGAGGATTTTTTGGGAATGAACAAAATATATGAAGCATGCCTTGAAGGCCACAAACCTGCAAGATCCACATTTGAAGTGGGAAGACTGCCAAAAAATGCTCTTATTGAAATTGAGTGCATTGCTGTAATTTAATAAGGATCGCAAATAAAATTGTTTAAGCATAATTTGCTGTTCAATTTATATTATTTTAGATCCTAAGGAGTAGTAAGAAATGACAATAGATACGAAAAAAGTCATCTATACCATGGTCAATGTAAGTAAATTTTATGGTCAGAAACAGGTGCTAAAAGATATTTACCTGTCCTATTTTTATGGTGCAAAAATAGGAGTTTTAGGATTAAACGGCTCGGGGAAAAGTTCTTTGTTAAAGATATTGGCTGGCCTTGATTCAGAATATTCTGGTGAGACAATCCTCTCCAAAGGTCTCAGTATAGGCTATCTTGAACAAGAACCTCTTGTGGACAGCAAAATGACTGTTCGACAAATCGTTGAAGAAGGAGTTAAACAAACAATTGACCTGTTAAATGAATATGAAAAAATTTCAGAAGAATTTGCCAATCCCATGGCTGATGATGAAATGGACAAACTAATTGAAAAACAGGGCAGCATCCAGGAGAAACTAGACCACATGGATGCCTGGGATCTTGATTCCAAACTGAAAATGGCCATGGATGCTCTGCGGTGTCCTGACGGGGATACCTTGGTAAATGTTATCTCGGGTGGTGAAAAAAGGCGGGTGGCCCTTTGCCGGTTGTTGCTGCAAAAGCCTGATATCCTTTTGCTGGATGAGCCCACCAACCATCTTGATGCTGAATCTGTTTCCTGGTTAGAAGAACATTTAAACCGGTATGAAGGAACTGTTATTGCCGTGACCCATGACCGGTATTTCTTAGATAATGTAGCTGGATGGATTCTTGAGCTGGACCGTGGGGAAGGGATCCCCTGGAAAGGTAATTATTCTTCATGGCTTGATCAAAAACAAAAACGACTGGCAAGTGAACAAAAATCAGAAACCAAACGACAGCAAACCCTTCAAAGAGAACTTGAGTGGATCAATATGTCCCCTAAGGGCAAACGCACCAAATCAAAGGCCAGGATAAGCGCCTATGAAGACCTTTTAAAAAAAGATATAAAACAGCAGGAACACGACCTGGAGATATTTATCCCGCCCGGGCCCAGACTTGGAGACAAAGTCATTGTGGCAAAAGAAGTTACCAAGTCATTTGAAAACAAACTCCTGGTTGAGGATATGAACTTTGTCATTCCCCCAGGGGCCATCATTGGTATTGTCGGACCCAATGGAGCTGGCAAAACAACTCTTTTCAACATGATCATTGGCAAAGAAAAACCAGACACAGGAACAATTGAGCTTGGTCAAAGCGTCAAACTTGCCTATGTGGATCAGGAAAGAGAGACCCTATATCCTGAAAAAACAATTTTCGAACTGCTTTCAGGCGGAAATGATAAAATGCTCATTGGTGGAAGACAAATCAACTCAAGGGCTTATGTGGCAAAATTTAATTTTTCAGGATCTGACCAGCAAAAAAAAGTCAAAGATATCTCAGGCGGTGAAAGAAACCGGGTTCATCTGGCCACCATGCTTAAACAAGAGGCCAACCTTTTGTTATTGGATGAGCCCACTAACGATCTGGATGTCAACACTTTGAGAGCATTGGAGGAAGCCCTGGAAAATTTTGCCGGATGTGCAGTTATTATCAGCCATGACAGGTGGTTTTTAGACAGAATTGCCACCCATATCCTGGCATTTGAAGGAGACAGCCAGACACTGTTTTTTGAAGGATCATATTCCGAATATGAAAAAGACAGGAAAAAACGACTGGGGATAAAGGCGGATCAGCCAACCCGGATAAAATACCGGCAACTCACCAGGTAATTAGTCTATATTGAAACTGTCCATATTGAATAAAGGGGTTGCACAAATCCATATTGCCGTTTTTCTGTTTGGATTTGCAGGTCTTTTCGGCAAGTTTTTATCGTGTAGCCCACTTTATATTGTCTTAGGAAGAACCTTTTTTGCATCCATTACCCTTTTTGTATATGCACGATTTTTTGCAAAGACTGTATTGTTTGAGTTTGACAAAAAAGAAATCTTCTTTTTTGTGTTGCAGGGAATCCTTCTGGCTGTCCATTGGTGGAGTTTTTTCCTTTCCATTCAGATTTCAAGTGTAGCGGTGGGACTTATCACCTTTTCCACCTTTCCTTTATTTGTGACCTTTTTAGAACCCATATTTTTCAAAGAAAAGCTTAATCGGAAAGACATACTTATTGCAGTGGTTGTTTTTATCGGTATTCTTCTTGTTATCCCGAATTTTAATTTTTCAAATAATATCACCAAAGGTGGATTTTTCGGAATTATTTCCGGCTTTACATTTGCTCTTTTAGCTCTGGCAAATAGAAGAAATGCACAAATCTCCAATGCTATTACCATAGCATTTTACCAAAATCTTTTTGCCACTATATTTTTAGTTTTGCCAATCCTTGCCATTCAAATTGTTCCCCCGCAATTTTCCGACCTTCCCTTTCTCATCTTTTTAGGGGTATTCTGTACAGCCCTTGCTCATACCCTGTTTATAAAATCTCTGGGCTTTATACGAGCACAAACCGCATCTATCATTGCAGGACTTGAACCAGTATACGGGATTGTTCTGGCTTTTTTCTGGCTCAATGAAATACCCCAGACAAGAACCCTTATAGGCGGTTTGATCATCATCGGGACAACTGTTTTTGCCGGTCGACAAACTATTGTGAAATAAGTGTCGAAAACAAAAGAAGGATCCTATATCCTAAAGTAGAATTTTTCAACAATCTTTTCCCGAAACAAGGGAAAACCCTTTGTTTATCTCCTCAAAAAGTCCATGTTCTCTGCTGGTTCATCGTGGCTGGGACTGTAGGGGGTATAAACTTCAACTATGCCCTCGGGAGTTTTTTTGACGACAGCATGGTGGTAATAAGAAAACCAAATACCGATTTTTATATTATTTTTGTCAAAGATATCACCGCCAATCAAATCAGAATAGCCAAAAGGAGTATTATTTAAATTCCGAATTTTTTTATAAACTTCTTTGTGGTTTTCAATTTTGCCCCACAATCGCGCATTAAACAGATATTTCTTATCAATCCCTATTACAGCATCGGGCAGATCGGATCTTCCCGTGTAAAAATAGTCATAGTCCGGCAAACCGGATCGATCTTTATATAATTTATTTATTTCAGGATTGATCTTTATTTTACCATATAAATCGTTGCATCCCATTATTGAAACCATGCCTGTTAACATGATGATAATAATCAATACTAAGTTTTTTTTTCGCATAACAGACCTCCATTTCTTTGGTTCTGTATGCAAAAATATAATCATTAAATATTGAAAATTCAATCAAGCCAAAACAATTTTTTAAAAAAGGGTCAATTGGAGAATTTTTTTTCTATAAATTTTATGGCTGTTTCATGGGAATCTTTTTTTACATCTGCCTTGGCAATTGAAAATTTCATAGCTTTCTCTTTGTTTTTTTCAAAGATAAAACACCACATCATACCTGCAAGCGCACCAATCCCATCTGCATTCTTTTTCAAAGCTTGTCTAAAACTATCTTTGGATTTTCCATAGGCTTTGTTTTTATAAAAGGCCCATCCTTTGATATCATGGGTCAGGTAAGACAAGGGAGACTCAATAACAGCTTTTTCAAACCATTCAAGGTCAAAAAGTTCGTCTTTAAACAAAGAAGGATCTATATAATTTAGGTAAGTTGTTTCAACTGCCCGGCCAAGGTAATCAAGCCCCTTAATACTGATACCCTCCTTCCACATGGCTTTTTCCATTTGGCAATGATCAAGGGGCAGATTGCATTGGGCAAGCCATTGGAAAAAACCATGGCCAAAATCAACAAAAAAATCAGATGGATTCAAAGAAAATTTAATTTCATAATTTTTTTCAAGATCTGCATCATAAAGCATAAGAGAAACCCAAATTATATCTTTTTTTTGTCTGTATCTGCCGTAAAGCCAGAATCGTATTTTCTGTTCCTTTGCAACCAGGTTAAGATCGATATCATTATTGCCTCGACAAAAAGCCTGAAACTCAGAAACGCTTTTAAAAATTTTGTTCACTCGCCACCCAAACCAGAACTCTGCAAGTTCTGGATGGATGGCCATCATATTGCCGAGTAAAAAATGAATTCCCAGACCTATTCCATTGTATTCTTGGTCTATATCCGGCTGAAGGGGAAGTACAATCAATTTTGGTCTGATATCCATTATTACTCCTTAATACAAAAGTTTTAAAATCATTTTATCTAAAATCCCATGTTTTTCAAGAATTACCATTATTATTACCAATATTTCTATTGATAGTGCCTGACAGAAAACCTGAGAATTTTATAATAAAAATCTTTTAATAGCGTCCCAGAATTCTAAGGTTTTCCGATTTTTCCTGAAGCTTTTCCATAACAGGCAAAAGTTCAGGGCTTTCAATATCAGCTTCGAGATCTACATAAAACATGTATTCCCATGGTTTTCCAAGCATAGGGCGAGATTCTAATTTGACAAGATTGATCTGATATTCTGAAAATATTTTCAAAACCTCAAATAAGGCTCCCGGTTTATTACCAGTTGAAAAAATAATGGAAGTCTTATTAACTTTTTTATGGCCTTTGACTTCTTTGGCAATTATGGCAAACCGCGTGTAATTCCTTGGATTATCTTCTATTGACTCTTCTATGATATTCATATCAAAAATTTTTGCCGCCATGGTAGATCCAATGGCCGCAGCATGTTTGTCATTGGAATCTTTAACATGTCTGACCGCGCTGGAAGTTGCCTTTACAGGTATCAGTTCAACATCAGGATATTGATCCAAATAATTTTTACATTGAGAAAAGGCTGGTGGCGGTGCAAGTATTCTTTTGATTTCATTCTTTGAAACATTTTTTTGGGCAATTAACGCATGTTTTACCCTTATGGTAATCTCTCCGATGATTTTAAGATCATATTCCTGAAGCAGGTCAAAATTTTCATGGATGGATCCTGACAGAGAGTTTTCCAAAGGAATAACACCATATTGACAGGTCCCGGTTTGAACAGCATGAAAAATATCTTTAAATGTTTTCATGGGAACAGGTGTGATCTCTTCTCCAAAATAACCAAGGCTTGCCTTATGACTGTAAGCTCCATATTCACCGATAAAAGCAGCTGTTTTTGATTCTTTGGCTTCCATATTATTGATCATTTCTGATTTTTTCAAATAATCAAAATCAAGGTGCTTTCCAACAACTGGTGCAATCACGTAAATATCTCTGGTCAGCTGGCCGAATTGTTCCGGATAAAGGCTCTGGGGACCGTCTGAAAGTGCCTGGTCTGGGTTATTATGTACTTCAATCATAAGGGCATCCGCCCCTGCTGCAACGGCTGCTCTTGCCATGGGACTTACTTTTTCTCTAATGCCGGTTGCATGGCTTGGATCAATGATAATAGGCAGATGGGTCAATTTTTTTAATACGGGAATGGCTGAAAGATCCAAAGTATTCCTTGTGTAGGGCTCAAAAGTTCTGATACCTCTTTCACAAAGAATTACATTGTTGTTTCCTTCTGCCATAATATATTCTGCGGACATCAGCCACTCTAAAATTGTAGAGGCAAGTCCCCTTTTCAACACAACGGGCAGTCCCATTCGGCCGACACATTTTAAAAGTTCAAAATTCTGCATGTTCCTGGCACCGATCTGAACCACATCAACATATTTTTTCATCAAATCTGCCTGGGACACGGATGTAATTTCCGTGACAACCCCAAGTCCTGTCTTTTCCCTGACATCAGCAAGAATTTTAAGTCCTTCTTCTTCCAGTCCCTGAAATGAGTATGGTGAAGATCTGGGTTTATATGCTCCCCCCCGAAAAAGAACCGCACCATATTTTTTAACCTCTTTTGCAATGGTCATAGCCTGTTCATGGCTTTCTACAGCACACGGCCCTGCCACTATTACAATTCTATCTGCGCCCACCACAACATTGCCGATTTTCACCTTGGTATCTTCTGATTGAAACTCTCGGCTGACAAGTTTATAGGAAGCTTTAATGGGTATAGCATCGGCAATCCCATCCATTTGTTTAAATTCATCCAGGCTTGTTCTGGTTTTACCGATAATTCCAATCACATTTCTGCCGGCATCCATGATTTCACGTGTCATACAACCTTCATCTGAAAGCATGTTTTTAATTTTGTTTTTCTGGTTATGAGTAATTTTGTTTTCAAGTACAAGAATCATTTGTTTTCTCCTTTATAAAAAAATTTAAAATTCTTTAAAATAAAAAAAGGCTCTGGGAAAATTTTCCCAGAGCCTCAAAACTTAAAAAACCCCGGGTGGTTTGCATGTCCACCCGGGGTTTTATTTAATTAAAAAACAAAACGTCACATCGGATGAACGTTTCTAAAAAAGAAACGTCCAAAATTAAATATGCTTATGTGTTTTATTTTATTCATTTTTTTATCCAAAATATTGGTGTCACCCTACAGATTCTTTCAGGTCTTGTCAATGTGAAAAATAACATGTGAAAAATAAAATTCACACTTTTTTTAAATTCAATTTCAGTACCATTGCCGTCCTTGTCGGCAGGTAAAGACTTATTAGATTACCATTGCCAAATCTTTTTGAATCAAAAAAACTAAAATGGATCTGATCCTGTTTAAGCCTGCCTTTTCCGCCAAACCGGGTTTCATCAGAATTAAAAATCATCTTGTAATCACCCGGCTGAACATCAAACATATAATCTGAAAAAGAGTTTGAATGATGAAAATTAAAAATAAAAATTGTTTGATTTCTTTCAAAAGCAATGACCTTGTCATCTTCATGCACACATAAAAGATTCACATCAGGCGAAGCAAACAGATCCTGTTCCCTAACAAAGGAAATCATTTTCTTATCAAATTCAAAAAGGCAGGAAAAATACAGATCCTGATCATATTTTAATGACCATTGACGTCTGGCATAATGAAAGGAAAAATTGTTTCTCTCGGATGGAAAATCCACCCATTCAGGATGCCCGAATTCATTGCCCATAAAATTCAGATAGCCGGAACCTGCCGTGGCAATGGTAATCAGGCGGATCATCTTATGCAGGGCCACACCCCTGAAAGTTTCAAT
>FLOH01001465.1_pt1 | contig 36942 bp, 27 predicted proteins | sample 756751 | NCBI WGS metagenome assembly FLOH01 (sample SAMEA4026879, study PRJEB14308) | marine metagenome | biome: coastal water; material: water | depth 74 m
GTTGGCCTCGCGGCTGGATTTGATAAAAATGCTCGCCTGATTCCATTTTTTAAAAAGGCGGGTTGTGGTTTTGTAGAAGTCGGGTCGATCAGCGCAAGAAAGAGTAAAGGCAACAAGCGACCTCGGGCATTTCGGCTGCCCGAAGACGAAGCCCTCATTAATCGAATGGGCCTAAACAACGCCGGCGCAAAGGCAATTCAACCTAGGCTGAAACGAAGTGCCGGTCAGAACGCATTCCCTATTGGCATTAACATCGTTAAATCACATGATCCGGCCATTACAGGGCAGGAAGCGATTGACGATTTCTGTGAAAGTTTTCGGATAGTGGCACCTTGGGCAGACTACATCGCCCTCAACATTTCTTGCCCGAATACATCTGAGGGGAAAACGTTTGAAGATCCCAATTCCCTTGATGATTTGTTGCGTGCCATTATGCGAGAACGGTCTCAAATGACTCGCAAGGTGCCTATTTTGATTAAAATGTCGCCGCCTAGTCAGTCAAAATTTGTGCTTGACAGCTTTTACGACGAAATGATACTGGTTTCACTCGCGCATGGTGTAAGTGGTTTTATCGCCAGCAATACGGCCTCCGATAGAGATGGCCTGATCACATCACCAGAAAGAATTGCCGCTATTGGAAAGGGTGGATTAAGCGGTCGGCCTATTTGTTCACGAGCCAACGGTTTGGTCTCTTATCTTTATCGAAAAACAGAAGGAAACGTACCCATTATAGGCGTGGGTGGTATCTCAAGTGCAGAAGACGCCTATGAGCGGATCAAAGCCGGCGCCTCCCTCATTCAACTCTACACTGGATTAGTTTATCAGGGTCCTGGATTGATTCGTTCCGTCAAAAAAGGACTAGTCCGATTAATGGAGGAAGACGGTCATTCTTCTATCAAAAAAATTGTCGGGATTGATGCCCGATCGCCACGTATTTAGATTACATACCGGCTAAAGTTTATGCCCATGTTAGTTGATTTCGAAACCGTTCCCCAGCTGTTTAACGGCTTAGTGAAATTCCATTCAGGAAAAGATCATGTCGTACTTCGGTATGTGGACAAGGACTCAAAAGAATGGACAGACATTTCGTGGGCGACCTTTAAGTCTCGTGTTCACGCGATGGCGGGTTACCTCTATTCACAGGGTGTTCGCCCCGGCGATAGAGTCGCCATCTTGTCTGAAAACAGGCCGGAATGGGCCTATACTGACATGGCGACGCAGTTATTGGGTGGCACCAATGTTTCCCTTTACACTACGTTGCCTTCAAATGAAGTCTCCTACATCATTCACGATTCGCAAGCGTGCGTTTTTATCGTGTCTACGGGGATTCAGCTCAAAAAGGCCCTCCAGATATACGATCTATGCCCCCATCTTAACAAAATTGTTTCGATGGTTCCGCTTCGAGAAGACGATGAAGATCATGAATATGTTGACATTTTTGAAGAGGCTATGGATAGCGGGGCTGCTCTATTTGATGAGTTCAAAGATGCCATTCATGCTAATGAGGCTGCCGTTCGGCCACAGGATCTCTCTGCTCTGATTTATACGTCTGGAACCACAGGCAATCCAAAAGGCGTCATGCTCACGCACAAAAATTTGTGCTCAAACCTGAAATCGGCCATTCAGCGCCTTCCTTTCAAAGAAGGCGGCCGACACCTATCCTTCTTGCCACTTTGCCACTCGTTTGAGAGACTTGGAGGATATTTGGGTACGATCGCAACGGGAATGGTTATATCGTACGCACGCAGTGTAGACACGGTGACCAGAGACATTTTGGACGTAAAACCAACGGTTCTGCTTTCCGTACCGCGACTCTACGAAAAAATCTTCAACTCAGTATTAAAGTCGGTCGAAGATGGCTCACCTACAAGCCAAAAAGTCTTTCACTGGGCAAGAAAAGTCGGATATAAATATCATTCGATCAGGGCGGCCGGAAAAAATCCTGGACCGTTGTTGAGTGCTAAAAAAGCTTTGGCACATAAACTGGTTTTTTCCAAGTTGCATGAAAAACTGGGCGGGTGCATTGAGTTCGGCGTTTCAGGCGGTGCGGCGCTTCCAAAAGCAATCGGGGAGTTCTTCTTTTCAGCCGGGATTACTATTGTAGAAGGTTACGGGCTGACGGAGACTTCGCCTGTATTGTCCATCACACCGTTTAGTAATCCTCGATACGGAGCCGTTGGCCACGTAATTCCAGGCGTCACTGTCGGAATTCAGGATTTAGATTCAGCAGAGATCATTGCAGAGCTCTTGGGCGATAATTATCCGAGCGATCTTACTTGTAGGGCGGGTGAGATAGTAGCCAAAGGCCCCAATATCATGAAAGGTTATTGGAAAAATGAAGAGGCAACGCGAGAGGCCATTGATTCAAATGGCTGGTATCACACCGGAGATGTAGGCCGTTTTGATGATGGTTTTCTGGTGATAACGGACCGTATCAAACACATGATTGTATCGGCCGGCGGGAAAAATATCTACCCGGGACCAATTGAAGAAGGCTTTAAACATGAACCTTGGATCGACCAAATCATGGTGGTTGGTGAGGCTCGGGAGTTTCTGACGGCGCTGGTCGTACCGGACTCAGAGGTCATCAAAAAATTCGCTCAGGAGCAAGGTTTGTCGGCTGTTAAACTTCAGGATATGCTAAACACAGACGAAGTTCACCGAGTATTTTCCCAATTGTTCAAATCGTATTCGCGACAAGCCGCTGCGCACGAAAAAATCCGAAACTTTCGATTGGTTTTAGACCCTTTCACGATTGAGAACGGCATGATGACGCCGACGATGAAACTCAAGAGAAAGGTTATCAATGCGCATCACATCGACTTGATTGATGAGATGTATGCCGGAGATATTTAGCCTCTAGGCGCTAGGCGTGGGGCTTGGGAATTTTGAACGAGGGCAAGGTTAACCCCATCCGAGGGCCGAACCGCCCTGATATATGATCAGGGAAAACAAATATGCTAATCCGGTCATGTATAACCACATGACCGCCGGCCATTTCCACGTATTTGTTTCACGTTTCGCAATGGCCAGCGTACTCATACACTGAAGGGCCAGTACAAAAAACACCAACAAACTTACGGCTACTAGCGGAGTGTAGACCGGGTCTCCATTTGGGTACCTGTCAGCTTTTAATTTCTCGCGTAGTAGGGGACTATTTTCGTCCGCATCTCCGACGCTATAAATTGTCGCTAACGCTGATATTATTACTTCTCGAGCAGCAAATGCCGACACGATACCGGCACTAATTTTCCAGTCAAAACCAAGTGGTCGCATGACCGGTTCTAGTGTGTGGCCAATCATGCCTATAAAGCTGTGTTCGATTTGAAAGCCAGCTTCTGCTGCCTCAATACGGCGATATCGAGTTACCATTTCAACTCCTACAGCTTCCTGAGCCGCTATCTGCGACATACCTGACAGCGAAAGACTATCCACTTTTTGTTCATAGACCGAATCGGCCATGGTCCTCAATGCTTGTATTTCTGGACTTGGATCCGTGCCAGGAAAGCGTGCCAAACCCCAAAGAATGATCGACATTCCAAATATGATCTTTCCTGCACGGATCACAAATGCTTTCGATCGATCAATCATGCGCCAGAAAATCTGCTTAAATCGTGGCATCCGATAGGGGGGAAGTTCCATCGCGAAAAACGATGATTCGCCCTTAAATACGATCCGTTTGAGTACAAATGACGCTACAAATGCCATGACTGTACCAAGCAGGTACATGGAAAACATAGCCAGTCCTTGGAAAGTGATGAGGCCAAAGACGGTGCCGGTCGGCAGGAATGCAGCAATAAACAGCGTATATACAGGTAATCGGGCGGAACAGCTCATCAGGGGAGCTACCATGATGGTAATTAGCCGATCTTTAGGATTGGCCAATGTCCTCGCCGCCATAATGCCGGGAATCGCACAGGCAAAAGACGATAAGAGAGGCACCACCGACCCGCCACCCAGCCCAACTCGGGACATCAACCGATCCATAATAAAGGCCGATCTGGCCATATATCCGGTGTCTTCCATCAACCCCAGAAAAAAGAACAACAATAAGATCTGGGGCAAAAACACCACCACATTTCCCACCCCAGTGACCACTCCATCCACTATGAGATCAGTCGCCATGCTGGCAGGAAATGAAGACCGAATGGCAGATCCCAAGCTAACAACACTGGATTCTATGACGTCCATCGCGGGCGTAGCCCACGAAAACACCGCCTGAAATATCAAAAGCAGGAGTAAAGCAAAAAATAAAGGTCCAAAAACTCGGTGCGTTAGTACAGCATCGATTCGATCAGAAACAGAAGCCGCTCCCGGATCCTTAACACGCGTAACTACCTGTGCTACAAGGGGAGTAAGCCAACCATAGCGGCCAATTACTTCTGCTTGCTGATACGGTACTTTACTTGCTCCGAGCCTATCCCTTACTTGCTGAACCGCTTTTTGAAAATTAGGCGCCCATTTGGTCCAGTAATCCAACATGGTGTCGCTGGTTAGACACTGCAACACTTCAATAAAACGTTGACGTTCTGGGACTTTGGGTGCTTCTTTGGCCAGAACGTCCATTAGTGCTGGAATTTCAACCTCAACGGCCGACATTAAGGTCCATTTTCGGTCGGGAGCAGGCGCCAACGCCTCTTTCCGTATCTGGTACTTGAGCTTTCCTATGCCATCATTTTTAGACGCAGTCATGGGAAGAATGGGTACGCCTAACTTCTCCGAAAGCATGCTCACATCCACGCTCAACCCAGCATCCTCCGCGGCATCCATCATATTGAGGGCTACAATGACAGGAATACCAAGGTCTAAAACTTGAGTGACCAAGTACAGATTGCGCTCAAGGTTACTTGCATCCACGACACAAACGACCAAGTCTGGACGCGGCTCATTGGCCAAGTGCCCAGATAGCACGTCGTAAGCGATACGTTCGTCGAGTGATTTCGGGCTGAGGCTGTACGAACCGGGGAGATCGATGATCTGAATTGGAACGTCGCCATCCATCCGTCCCGTTTTTTTCTCGACGGTCACTCCGGGATAGTTACCGACTTTTTGTCGCATCCCTGTCAACAAATTGAAGACTGTCGTTTTCCCAACGTTAGGATTCCCTATCAGGGCGACTCGTCTCGGCTTATTATTCTGGTCTTGGGTTGACAAAACTAAGCCACGTGGTTGTCGGTGAGAATGATGAGGGCGGCGTCCGCTTTTCGAATACTCAGGTGATAACCTCGAATTTTGATATCGATGGGATCTCCCAGCGGAGCAAATCTAACTAACTCGACTTCCGTACCGGGCAGTATTCCATATTCCATCAGTCTTATGGGAGGAAAATCTCCAACCCATCCTTGAATGACCGCTCTATCTCCCGGTTTAAGATCGGCTAATGTCATACTATCGACGGCGTGGCAAACACATTCATTGCTACTTCGCGGCGAAGAGCAATACGACTTGATTCCACACAACACACAAACGTATCACCGTTTTTCAGGACATGAATTACATTGCCTTCGATCACACCTAGTTCCCGCAGACGCTGAGCTTCTGGATCACCTAGGGCAAAAAATGAAAGATGTACCATTACTCCGGCTGCAAAGCTGGTCAAAGGTTGAGGTACGTGAATTGGGCTCATGAAATAATTCGTTAACTACGGCCAAATTAGCTTCTAAAATTACTACGCATCTGCGTTGAAGCAATTGGCCTCCCGTTACATCTTGTAAATTACAATGTACACCTTATTTAGAATGAATCTAAATAAGGTTTATTGAAAATGTTAGCCAAATATATGAATAAGCAGAGTAGTTTGTCTTTTATTCGTGCGGCCAAAAAAACCTCATTTCAAGTCTTTTGCACACCGCACACCTACTCCGGGTGCTGCAACACGGCCTAGCGTCCCGGCCCTCCAGTACGTTCTTGTTATGGAAAGGTCGGCCGAATAGCCTCCTCCGCGAACAATACGAAGTTCACGGTTTTCCAAGTCAAAAATGACCGGCTCCTCACCAGGAGTTGGGTAGTATTCGTAAAAGGAACCGATCCATTCTGCTACATTTCCGCCCATGTCAAATAGTCCAAAAACATTTGGTTTTTTTGTGGCTACCGGAAAAACATCAGCTATAGAATTTTCTATATATCGAACATAATCCCGAACCTCTTCTTCTTCATTGGTGCCGGGATACATCTGTTTCAGACTACCACCTGATGCCGCGTATTCCCATTCTACTTCGGATGGCAATCTGCCCCCGATAAAGGCGCAAAACGCAGCTGCATCGGACCAATTAATTTGGTTTACGGCACGACGTCCCCTCTGCTCTTGCTCGGGAAAGACGGTGGCGCGACCCGATTTCTCAGTAAACCAATCGTATTGATCCATGGTGGATTCGTACTTCGAAATGAAAAAGGGAGCGACTTGGACCGGATGAACGGGCTGCGCATCCGGATTGTCGTCGAAGTAGACATCGCCCATGGTAAAGGATCCACCGGGGAGCCGCACCCACTCGAAACCGACCGATTTTAACTCTGTGGTCAATTTTGAACTGGCACAGCCTGACCACAAGAATACAACTAGCAGAAAGACGATGAGTCGGGACATTTGGAATTAAAAGATGATGAAAGGGGCTGCGCTGGACTTTTTGGACCCCTAAACGTTGGCGAAGTTGCTATTCGAAGGTTGAAACAACCATGACCGACGGGAATCGACCCCGAAATCAGTATCACATTACGAAGAAAGGACTAGCTGATCTTGAAAACTGGATGGAGCAACCAATAGACCTATCTCATCAACGTGACGAAATGCAGCTCAAACTTTTCGTGGGCGGACACAAAAACAAACCGACTGTTATCAAGCTCATCGAAAACTTCAGGACTCAACAAAATGATCGGCTCCAAATTCTGGAATCAGAACTTGCTGAAATCCTTCCAAGTGTTCCATCAGGAATTCTACCCGAACAGTTTGAGTGGCTAGAACCACAAGGAACTGACGAGTCAACTCGAAAGAGAGCCGTTCAGGAACAGGCGTTGATTTTCCAACTCAGTATTCGTCAAGGAATGCTAAAAGCTCCAGCGCGGATTACTTGGTGTGATGAAGCATCGGCCCTACTGAAAAACCCATCGTTTTTTGCGTTTATTGGGCGCTTCTTTTCTCGCCTTCCTCTTTGCAGCTACCGCATTCGTGCTCGGCTCTATCGTAATGGCAAATATTACCGGTATCCCTGAAGGAGCGGACATGAGTTCATATCAGTTTCTTTCCGGCAACCTCCCCATGTTGCTCGTTTCACTGATCGGAGTATTTATTGGATCCTCTTTTGCAGAGGAACTACTCTATCGAGGGTTTTTGACGTCGCGAATTGAAGAGCTTCTCGGTAACAAGCATAACTCTATCTGGATAGCCATCCTTATAAGCAGCATCATGTTTGGTTTTGCTCACTATGAATGGGGTTGGATGGGAATCGTACAAACCACATTTATGGGGGCGGCGCTGATGGTTCACGAAACTATGGCCCAGCCAAAGAAACAAGATTACTTACTCGTACCTAAGAGCCTCTACGGGATTGCATGTCGCCGCCCGAATAGACTGATAACTAACGGTAAGCCAAGCAATCAACAAAGCCGAGGACCCAGCGATGGCAAAGATGCCCCACCCGATCGTTGTGGCGTACGCAAAGTCCTGAAGCCACATGGACATGGCATACCAAGCGATCGGAAAACCGACGACGCAAGAGATGAGTACTAACAGCGTGAATTCCTTTGATAATAACACGACAATTCTGGGTACGGAAGCTCCCATTACCTTCCGCACTCCAATCTCTTTTGTTCGCTGAGTGGTCACGAAGGATGCGAGCCCAAACAGTCCCAAACACGCAATCAACACCGCCAATACAGTGAAATACGTGTATATGCTTCCAAGGCGCTGTTCCTGCTCGTAATATTTTTCATAATCTTCGTCCATGAAGAAGTATCGAAACGGATAACCTGGCTCCCAGGATGTCCACGCTTCGTCCAAAAAGGCTAACGTCTCTTCCACATTTTCAGGGCGAATCCGAATAGGTAGGTAGCGCCGATTTTGAGTCCAGTTTCCCATGACCATAGGTTGAACCGTTGAGTGAAGGGAAGCATAATTTGCGTCTGCCACAACACCTATCACCGTCGCCCAACGGTCAGAATCGTCTGGGTTTCCGCCCAGTCTCGCTACTTTTTTCCCAACGGCCTCTTCGGCGGTGTAACCCAATTTGAGAGCGGCAGCCTCATTGATTACAAATGCTGTTGAATCCGTCATGTAATCGGCGTCAAAATCTCTTCCCGCCACAATTCGAAGACCTAACGTTTCCACATAGTCGTTGCTAACTTCGCCCTGTGCTGCAATAATAAACTCATCCTGAGTCATGTCTTCCGATCGAAACGCAGTATTGTTATGGATATGATTGGGACCTGGTATTAAACCTGCTGCGGCTGCCTCCACGATTCCAGGGTTCGTTAGAATCCTGTTTCTGAATGTATCAAACGTATTTTCTCCATTCTCGGTCTCTATGGGTAATACAACAATTTGGTCCTGGTCAAATCCCAGGTCTTGACTCTGAATGAAGTCAAGCTGTTTGTACACAACTCCAGTCCCGACGAGCAAGATTATCGAGATGCTAAACTGAAAAACAACCAAAACAGAACGTACTAAAACTCCCTGTTTACTTCTGGCAAAAGAGCCCTTGAGTACGACAGCTGGATTAAAGCTAGAAAGTACCAAGGCTGGATACAGGCCTGCGAACAGCCCCGTTGTCAATGCAATCCCTAACATTGCGCCAAACAACCACGGTTCAACGGTAAGATGTGCATTGGCAAGCGTAGAAAAATAAGGCAGAATTAGGAGGACTAAACCACACGCAATCACCATCGATATCATGGCCATGGTGATGGACTCACCTAAAAACTGGCGAATCAATTTTCCGCGATCCGAACCCATGGTTTTTCGAATACCAACTTCACGCGCACGGCCCGTAGCACGAGCCGTTGACAGGTTCATAAAGTTGATGCAGGCTATTGCAAGGACAAAAATGGCGATTGCCCCTAATATGTACAAATACCGAATGTCACCGACCTTCCCCACCTGCTCATCCGACTTGGAATGCAGGTAAATATCCGCCATGGGCTCAAGTTTCCAGTCATATTTAAGTCCCGCCTCGAGTGCTTTGTCATAACTTTGTCCCATAAACTGTTCTATTTGGGGACCAACAAACGTGCGCAGGAAATCTGGAAATTTCGCCTTCAAATCGGCAGGGTTGGTGCCCTGCTCTAAGCGGAGATACGTAAAGAACGAATTGTTAAGCCATGCAGGGTCATCGACTCGGCTACTTGACAGAAAGCTCAGCAAGACGTTAGGTCTGAAATGTGTGTTGAACGGCATGTCCCGCATAACTCCGGTCACTTCATAATCCAGTTTATTGTCATATCGGACTGTACGTCCCATGGCTGAGGTATCTCCAAAAAACCTTTTGGCCACAGACTCAGTCAACACAACAGTACCAGGTCGATTTAGGGCGTTCGATGGCTGTCCTTCCACAAAAGGAAAAGTAAAAATGTCAAATATGCTGGAATCGGCTTCGAATACTCCGTCCTGGTAGTACGGCTCGTTTTCTATCGAAAACAGGGCCTGAGTTGATTGACTATTAAGCCTCGAAGCGGTATTTATTTCTGGAAAAGTTTCCAAAAACTGTGTCGCCATTATCGCTGGGGACGATGCCGTTAAACTCGATTGATCTGCGACTTCGGCATCCAGCTGAACACGGTACACATCGTTCACATTGGCGTGCATGGAATCAAAACTGAGCTCATTCTGGATGAACAAGACAATTAGAACAAACGCAGCCAATCCTGTAGCTAAACCCGCAATATTGATAAACGAGTATCCTTTCTGGCGCATCATATTCCGAATTGTGATGCGAAAATAGTTTTTGATCATGAATATGTGTTACGAACGCGCGGGTGGTTAATCAGGAAATCGTTGTAGGCACTACACGTTGGAAAAGGCTTAAATGTTACAGGTATGGTTCTCTTTTTGTGCCAATCCGATTCGATCTCGCGGCACAAGTGTATCGTTAGAAGAACAGTTATTGATCACCTAACAATGGTGATAAACCCTTTTGGGACTGGATACGATGATATGACCACATGAAGTGGTTGAGGCATACGGATTGCAGACGGAATACTGGAACGATTAACTAACAAACCTCCTACAGAACAATGAAACGTATTCTAACTCTTGTCTTTGCCTTTTTTGCCTTTTGTGCCTTTTCAACCACATCAAATGCGCAGTCCAATGTTGCGAGTCACCAAATTGGCGTCAACGTGCATGAGATTGCCATTATTTCGGTGTCAGGTCAAGTGAGCATGATTATCAATGCCGCCACAGCTGGCGGTGAGAGCGGCCGTTATCATGACGCCGATAGGTCCCAGGCCATATTCTAGTCCTTTTGCTCCTCCGATGGCCGCAAAAATGCCTAGTCCGATGGCATCAATTATCGCCACTCGATTCCATTCTGTTGCGACCCGATTTCCGGCGAAAAAAACCACCAGGCCTCCAGCAATACAAACCCCCAAATACAATTCACTTTGAATCGCGGCCACGGGAGTAGCGCCCAATAACATGTCTCGAATTATTCCTCCGCCAACGCCCGTTGCCACAGAGAGTACCATCACTCCAAGCAGGTCAAGATCGTGCCGCATGGCTCTGAGCCCACCCGCAACGGCAAACACAAACGTTCCGATTATGTCCATGTAATCTATTAGAGACATGAAATAGTTTGATTAGTGATCAAAATCAACGATAACGCAAGATAGCCTCGCCTACGGCCTACTAAAACATTTTTATCCTTAATAAATGATTATTGATATATTTGTGATATATTACAAGAACCGGCATCGAGTTTTCGACGCTTCTTAGAGGTTATGTTCCAAAAGTAGACCCCAAAATTTATGAGCACAGATTGGAAAGGCGTTTTCCCAGCCGTCACCACCAAATTTAAAGACGATTTTTCGTTGGACTATGCCGGCACGCAGAAAGGCATTGAGGCCCAGCTCAAAGCAGGCGTCCACGGAATTATTACTACCGGAACACTGGGAGAAGCCAGTGCCCTTTCCTTTCAGGAAAAACAAGAAGTACTTCGAATAGCCGTCGAAACAGTTAATGGACGGGTACCCGTTCTGATGGGGGTGGCACAAAACACAACGCTAGAAGCCTGTCATGCGGTTGAAGACGGGCAAGTCAATGGGGCCGACGGGTTTATGGTGCTGCCGGCAATGCTATATGCCGCCGATCGTCGCGAAACGTTAACACACTTTCGTACCGTGGCCAGTGCCTCAGGAAAGCCAATCATGATCTATAATAATCCCGTCTCCTACAAGGTCGATTGCACGGTCGATATGCTGGAAGAGTTGTCGGATGAGGTCATGTTGGTAGCTGTAAAAGAATCGTCCGACGATGTTAGGCGCATAACTGATATCATAAACCGCCTTGGAGATCGATACCAACTGTTTACTGGAGTTGACAATTTGGCCATGGAGAGCCTTTTGATGGGGGCCGTTGGTTGGGTAGCAGGATTGGTCTGTGCGTTTCCCGAAGAGACGGTGGCCATTTACAATTTGGTTCAGGCTGGCCGAATCGCTGAAGCCCGCGAAATTTATCGTTGGTTCAAGCCTCTTTTGGACCTAGACGTAAATACTAAGTTGGTCCAAAACATTAAGCTTGCTGAGGTTGCGGTTGGACTAGGTACAGAATTGACTCGGCCACCTCGGCTGCCTTTAATTGGTGATGAGCGCGAAAGCGTCCTGGCTACCATCAGGACCGCCATGGACAATCGGCCAGACGTTTCAGATTACGTATAGCGATGACAACGTCCCCGGAATCATTGTCAGATCAGGCCTACGAACTCGTAGAACGCATGATAGTGACCCTAGAATTACCCCCAGGAAGTGTTTTTTCTGAGGGTGACTTGAGTAAACGCGTGGGAATAGGCCGAACCCCACTGCGCGAAGCGTTGCAACGGTTGTCGAGCGATCGGCTCGTCGTTGCGGTACCTAGAAGGGGCATTTTGGTCACAGAAATTAATGTGTCGGAATACCTTTCAATGCTTGAGACCAGAATGGTATTGGACCGGCTTATAGCTGAACAAGCCGCTAGGCGTGCCACTCCAGAAGAGCGAAGAGAACTTCGAGAAATAGCCACGTCTATAGTCGAAGCATCATTGAATGAAGATTCGGGTGCTTTCATGAAATTAGATATGACGTGCGACCGTATTTTGGAGAAAGCCAGCCGTAATCCATACGCGTACCAAGCCGTGACCTCAATGCATGCTCATTGTCGTAGATTTTGGTCGGTCCATCAACACCACGCCAGTTTGCTTGAGAGTGCTCAGTTGCACGCCACAATTATGAAAATGGTAGCCAATGGCGATTCAGAAGGCGCGGGCGCAGCATCGGACGCACTTCTCAATTACTTAATTACCTTCACTCGAACGGCCCTAGACTTGGATTAATTAAACATGAGCGTTCATCGATTTGTTTGTATTGATGCCCACACGTGTGGAAACCCTGTCAGAGTTGTAAAGGCGGGCGGACCCAGACTTGACGGCAAGAGCATGATTGAGCGAAGAGCTCATTTTATGGAAGAATGGGACTGGATTCGGACCGGTTTGATGTTTGAACCCCGGGGTCATGATATGATGTCCGGCTCCATCTTGTATGAGTCTACACGAGAGGATTGTGATATAGCCATTCTTTTTATTGAAACGAGCGGGTGCTTGCCGATGTGTGGTCATGGGACGATCGGAACCGTGACGGTCATGATTCAAGAGGGCTTAGTGACGCCTGCCACTCCCGGTCTAGTTCGGCTCGACACCCCGGCAGGACGTGTGGATGCGTACTACGACCTAGAAGGCGATCGAGTGTCAAACGTCCGCCTCATCAATATTCCTTCTTTCCTGTATGCCGAAAATTTAACTGTCGAATGCCCGGATCTGGGAGAAATCAGCGTTGATGTGGGTTATGGAGGCAATTTTTACGCAATTGTAGACACACAGAAAAACTTCTCAGATATTAAAAACTACACGGCCGGTGACCTAATTCGCTGGAGTCCAGTAGTGCGTCAGCGTTTAAATGAAATGTATGATTTCATCCACCCACTCGACAATCGAATTTGTGGAATGAGCCATATGTTGTGGACGGGAGAGCCAGTCAGAGAGGGTTCTGACGCAAAAAACGCCGTTTTTTATGGAGATAAGGCGATAGATCGATCTCCTTGTGGAACAGGAACGTCCAGCCGTATGGCCCAGTGGGCCGCACACGGAAAATTAAAGAAAGGAGATTCCTTCGTACACGAAAGCATTATCGGTAGTCAATTTGTTGGAAAAGTTGAGGACACAACCAAAGTGGCTGGTTTTGATGCGATCATCCCCAGTATTTCGGGTTGGGCTCGGGTGATGGGATACAACGAAATTATCATAGACGATGACGATCCGTACGCCCACGGATTTCAGGTCCTATAAAACGAAAACGATGAGCGATTCATACGATGTAGCAGTAGTGGGTGGGGGCGTTATCGGGATGAGCTGCGCCTATTATCTTCAGAAAGAGGGCGCGCGCGTATTGATACTTGATAGAGGGAGATATTCTGAAGCGGCATCAACTGGGAATGCCGGAATGATCGTGCCCAGCCACATCGTTCCACTTTCGGCACCCGGTGTTATTTCGAAGGGAATTAAGTGGCTGATGAACCCAGAAAGCCCCCTCTACATCAAGCCCAGTGCAAGCCCCAAGTTTATGAAGTGGCTTTGGTTATTTCAAAAACACTGTACTGCCGATCACGTCGCGTATAGCGTTCCGATTCTTAGAGACCTGAGCCTACTCAGTCTAAACTTGTTTGACAAAATATGCGCTTTACCTGGTTTTGAGGACGTGGGACTTGCCCACGATGGTCTGTTGATGCTACATCGATCAGAATATGCCCGGAAAGACAATTTAGAACTAGCGGATCTTGCCGAAGACGCGGGTTTGTTTATCCAAAGACTGGACCGAGATGAAACACTTGAATTAGAGCCCGCCGTGAAGACAGAAATAACCGGCTCGGTTTTTTTCAAGCAAGATGCCAGCCTACATCCCGAGTTGTTTTTGCGCGCCCTAGAAGCACGGTTAATTAATGGAGGAGCCACGATTGTAGATGCAGAGGTCCTGTCTTTTGAGCGATCGGGATCAGAGGTAAAAGCTATTAACACTACTTCTGGACGGTATACATCCAACCAGATCGTTCTTGCTACCGGATCCTGGACGCCAGAATTGGCTTCAAAACTGGGTCAATCCGTAGCTGTTCAACCTGCGAAAGGGTATAGCATTACCGTCCCGGTTACGGAGCCAAGTCTCCGAATTCCATGTATTTTGGCCGATGAAAAGGTCACAATTACGCCGATGCCAGGCTGTATTCGGTTTGGAGGAACGCTGGCCCTTCAAGGATTTGATTCCTCGATTGATGAACGGCGCGCCAGCCCCATTCGCAGGCAAGCCGCAGCGTATTGCGAAGGCTCCGAGGCGGTTGCAACATGGGCCGGTTTTCGGCCCGCTTCGCCCGATGGCCTACCATTTATTGGCTCCGTTCCAAAATATCCAAACGTGTTCGTGGCCACGGGACACGGCATGATGGGCGTAACATTGGGTCCCGTAACTGGAATGTTGATCGCAGAATTGGTTTCCGGTCGAGCCACTTCTTTAAACGTTGCACCTTTCAACGTGGATCGACACTAAAATGGCCAAAACGCAAATAGCTGGGCGGCCCCAACTGACTATCATCCAAGCAGAGCACTTGATGTTTGATCGGTTTGGAATGAGCTGCAAGGCTTCCGTTTTGCCCAGCGATCGGGATCAGAATTTTCGTCTCGACTTGGGAGATGGCAAAAAGGCTGTCCTAAAAATATCCAATTCGAACGAGGATCCATTATTTCTGGACTGTCAGAAAACCGTTCTGTCCAGATTGTCTCTCGCCGGACTACCCGTTCCTTCTGTGCTAGAGGAGGCGACCGTAGAAATTGAAGGGATTACCCACCAACTCCGAATCGTTTCGTGGCTACCGGGATCTCCTTTGGGATTGGCCAAGCCGATTGATTCTGGACTGGAAACGTCGGTGGGTTCTCTGCTAGGATCAATGGATCGAGAATTAGATGGCTTTCAGCATAGCGGGGCGCCCATAGATTTTGTCTGGGATTTGTCCAATGCCGTACCAACCATTGAGGACCGGAGCCATTTATTATCCGAAGAAGGCCGCGATCTCGTGGAATCGGTATTAAAATTATATCAGGCTGAAGTTGTCTCCCGATGGTCCTTGTTTCCAAAAGCGGTGATTCACAATGACGCAAATGACTTCAATTTGCTCGTCGGACCCGCCAAAATTAGCGGTCATGATCTCGCTGGGCTTCTTGATTTTGGCGATATCGTTTTCTCAGCTCGTATTTGTAATGCAGCAGTTGCCGCGGCCTACCTAGCGCTTCACAGGGACGACCCGGTTCAGGCAATGTGCAACGTCCTAAAGGGTTATCACGCAAAAATTGAGGTGACCGAGCCTGAGGTAGCCGCTTTTTTTGCGCTAGTTTCGGCTCGTTTGGCCGTAAGTGTGTGTATGTCTGCTGCCCAAAGCGCTGCGGAACCAGACAACGATTATCTTTCCATTTCAGAACAGGATGCTTGGACGTGTCTTCGAAAGCTTAAAAATGTTCATTCGAGACTGGCTCACTATCGCCTTCGAGGTGCGCTTGGGTGGAATCCTGTGCCCTGGGAAAATCAATTTAAAACATGGTTGGTGGGCCAAAAGGGCACTTTCAAAGACGTAATTCGCCCTGCCGTTGCTGGTATTCCGCCGATCGTATTCGATTTTTCTGTTGAAAGTCTTGAATTTGACCAGCTAGCATTGTCGGTGCCGGGTTTGGCCGCTGAATCTATTTGGGCCCGAGTAGGAGATGCAGTGGGCATAGGTCGTTGGAACGAAGTGCGTCTAGCCTATAGGGGGCCACAATACGAAACAGTTTCTGGTGAAAGGAGGACGGTCCACCTGGGCGTTGACCTTTTTCGGCCGGCCGGAACACCCGTTTTTGCTCCTTTGGACGGAGTTGTTCACTCGTTTTGTGCTCAACCCGACCCATTCGATTATGGCGGCTGTGTAGTGATGGAGCACCACCCTGCAAATGGACCAGTTTTTTGGACTCTTTATGGACACTTGAGCCATAAATCGGTTGATTCAATTGAAATAGGGCAAAAAATTAAAGCTGGCGAAGCATTCGCTGATCTTGGCCCATTCGAAGAAAATGGGGGCTGGGTACCTCATTTACATTTTCAGATCCTGTTGGATCTTCTTGACCTTGAAGGGACGTATCCCGGTGTGGCCGCTGCAACTGTTCGAAAGGTTTGGAGCAGCTTATCGCCTAGCCCTAAGATGCTGTTGGGATTGCCTAGTGCCACCGAAACGCCGTCTTCGGTCCCCGTTTCGGAGCTCTTGGATAGACGTAGGGCTCATATGGGATCTGCTCTCAGCGTCTCCTATTCTAATCCCCTGCATATTGTAAGAGGTTGGGAGCAGTATCTTTTCGATATCGATGGGCGGGCTTATTTGGACGGGGTAAACAACGTCCCACACGTGGGTCATTCCAATCCTCGTGTGGTTAGTGCGCTTTCAAATCAAATGCGGACACTGACCACCAATACCAGGTACCTGCACGAAAACGTGTTGCGCTACGCCGAACGGCTGAGTTCGACCCTTCCGGATGGGCTAGACGTGTGCTATTTCGTTAATTCGGGGAGCGAAGCCAATGACCTTGCTCTGCGGCTGGCCCGATCCTACACCGGCCGTACCGACACGATCGTGCTTGACGGAGCCTACCACGGTAATTTGACAACTTTAATCGGGATCAGTCCTTATAAATTTAGTGGAAAGGGAGGCGGCGGAAGACCGCCCACTACGCATGTGGTGAGCATGCCGGATCCGTACCGCGGCCCTTTTAAAGGAATGTCAACCGAAACCGGCCGGGCGTATGCACTTGAAGTCGAACAAATCGCCTCCGTTCGCCCAATTGCTGCGTTTATAGCTGAATCCGTACCAGGATGTGGAGGACAAATTGTACCACCGCCTGGCTATTTTGCCTATGCGGCGGAAGCAGTCCGAAATGCTGGAGGCGTATTCATAGCCGATGAGGTTCAAATAGGCATGGGTCGCGCTGGCGAATGTTTTTGGGGATTTCAATTGGATGATGTTAGGCGTGAACAGGGCACTAACAGCGGCCAAAATTCAGAAAATTTGGTTCCAGACATCGTAGTAATGGGCAAACCAATTGGAAATGGACATCCACTTGGCGTTGTCGTAACCACCAGGGCCATTTCAGACGCGTTTAATAATGGGATGGAATATTTCAACACGTTTGGGGGCAATCCGGCGTCCGCCGCAGTCGGGCTTGCGGTGTTAGACGAAATCGAAGAAAAACATTTGCAAAAAAATGCTCTCCATGTCGGAAAACATCTCAGGGAGGGGCTCGCTGCGCTCGCCCCGTATCACTCCATTATTGGAGACGTTCGCGGCGTGGGACTATTTTTGGGTGTCGAATTAGTCCGCAACCGGATCGACCTTGAGCCAGCCGATGAAGAAGCCACCTATATCGCCAATCGTATGCGCGACAAACGGGTATTGATATCTACCGATGGTCCGTTCCACAATGTGTTAAAGATCAAACCGCCCATGGTTTTTACCAAGGAAAATGCTGATCGTTTGATTCTGGCTCTAAACGAGGTCCTGGCAGAGGACTTCGTCACTGCCAGGACCAGACCTTAAAACCTATTCGTATCTCAAAGACGAAATCGGATCTGCTGAGGCCGCGCGCACGGCCTGATATCCCACAGTAACCAGCGCAATAATCATCGCCCCGGCACCGGCAAGACCAAATACCCACCAATGCAGAGGCACCTGTATTGGAAATGGTTCGAGCCACAAATTCATACCGTAGACGGCGGCTGGAACCGCAACGACCAAGCCGACCATCACAAGGATTACAAACTCTTTAGAAAGCAGCTTGACCACTGAGAAAATGGATGCACCCATCACTTTCCTAATCCCAATTTCTTTGGTTCGTTGAGCGGCGGTAAAAGCGGCTAGACCAAACAAACCCATGCAAGCGATAAGAATGGCTAGAAAAGAAAAGATCGAAAACACGTTCATTAACCTCTCTTCCGCCTGATACTGCTTATTGAAATCATCATCCATAAAGAACGATTCAAAAGGAAATCCAGGGAAAAGTGCAGCCCACTCGGCCTTTGATTCGGCAACAACCTCGACGGCGTCTGCACCCGCCACTCGCAACAGCAAAAAATTAGTCGATTGCGGTGCGAGTGCAAATATTGTTGGTTGGATCTCCACCTTTAACGAACTGTGATAATAGTCTCCCACCACACCTATTACTTTGGCACTCGCTTCCCCAAAACCCAGCGTTTTCCCAATTGCTTCTTCATTCGTACCAAAACCAAGATACCTGACCGTTTCCTCATTGATGATCACGCTTTCGTCTGGATCGAGAGGAAAATCGGTAGAATAGGTCCGACCGCTTAAAAGGGCTATCCCAAAATTTTCGAAGTAGTTATACCCAACTGAAACTTCGGAAACGCTTCTTACATCATCTTCCGCGAGGCCCTCTGCCGTTATTAGGCTTCTTCCCGCGCTTCTACCTGGAATATTGGCCGAGAAGGAAGCCTTCTGAACGCCCGACATCGTGCTGAAGGACGAAATAATGGCATCATGCCGATCTCCCACAGCATTATGACTTAAAGTTTGGCCGTCTATTACCAACATCTGGTCGGGGTCAAAACCAAGATCCTGTGTCCTTAAAAGCTGTAGTTGTTGAAAGACGATCACCGTTCCAGCAATCAAAGCAATAGAGATGGCAAACTGCGCAGAAACCAATCCTTTTCGAACCAACGAACCGGACCGTGAGGCGTGGAAAACACCTTTTAGAACGTCCACCGATTTAAAGGAAGACAATACAAATGCTGGATAAGCTCCTCCCAAAACACCGCATGCGATGGTAGCCAGCAAGGCAATCAAGGTCAGTTGTGGCCGAAAAAGTGCTGCATACGGAATTGATTTTCCTGCGATATCATTCAGTACCGAAAGTCCAGCAAAAGCCAGAATGGCTCCTATGATTAACGCCGCGAATGCCATCGTTAACGATTCAGCCATAAACTGTCTAATCAGTTCGAAACGTGAGCTACCGAGCGACTTTCTGACGCCCACTTCCCGGGCCCTTTCAAACGACCGGGCTGTGGCCAAATTGGTGAAGTTGATAGATGCTAAGAGAAGAACAAATATGGCGACAGCCGAGAATACCCAAACTTGAGTCATGTCTCCGGTCGCGCCTATTTGAGCGTCACGTTTTGATTTCAAATAAATATCGGTAAGTGGCTCTAATTCCAATTCCACCTTGAAGCCGAATTCAGCCAACTGACCTCCGTCTTTTTCGTGGGCCAAACCTCTAAGTCTGTCCGCAAAGGCTGACAGATCAATATTCTTGGCAACTTTCAGATAACTGTACTGGCTTAAGCCTAACCACCTTTCGTTTTCGGGTCGCCTGGCAAGCAGTGTAGCATAAGACACGAAAAAATCGGCCTGAATATGCGAATTCGACGGTAGGTCTTGGATTACACCTGTTATTTCGACGCGAATAGAGTCGTTCAACGTCATCGAATCGCCAACTGGATTCTGGTCCCCGAAATATCTCTTGGACATGGATTGTGTCATGACCAAGGTGCCTGGGCGGACAAGCTGCTCTTCCTTTGATCCGTATATCAGCGGGAGGGTAAAAACATCAAAAAGTTCTGGCTCAGCGAAATAAAATTGATCATTGAAAAAGTACTCACCGTTGTGAAGCACCGTCGGGCCATATCCTTGAATGCGAACTACAGCTTCAACTTCGGGAAAATCGCTTCGGATGTAACGCCCTACGGGTGAAGATACCATCGCAAAAAGGTCTGGAGGAGAATTGGGTGGATACCCTGTAAGTGCCACTCGGTAGATCTGATCTGCGTCTTCGTGGAAGGAATCATAGCTCAATTCATCTGTCACAAACAGCATAATGAGCGTAAAACACGCCAAACCTATTCCTAAGCCGAAAATGTTAATAAAGGAATATGTAGGTCGTTTTTTGACCGACCTAATCGCAGATTTAAAGTGCTTTGACATAATGGCGGCGGTTTATAAGACTGGCAAAGGAGCTAGCAGGCACACTATTCGCTCGAATGACAGTCAGAATACATTGTTTATTGATTCATACCAGTAAGCGGCAAGAAAGAAGAACGGGCCGAACGGGTAAAAATTGCATTTCCAGGTATTTTGATTACATGTAACTTTGTATATCTAATGTCCGTACATCGCCAAACCAAACTTCCAATATGCTCATTTCACGTTCATGGATAACCTAGGAAACCTAGAAGAACTCGTTTTATTGTCCGTCTGTTCACTTTCGGACGACGCGTACGGCGTGAGCGTTCATCGCGTTTTGACCGAAGAAACTGGGCGCCAATTGACAATTGGAGCCATCCACACCACACTGTATCGTTTGCAAGATAAGAGCTATTTGAGTTCTGAAATGGGTGGAGCCACCAACGAAAGAGGTGGTCGGCGAAAACGAGTTTTCAAAGTGACGGGAACGGGTTTAGCCGTTTTGCGAGAGTCGCGTTCCGTTAGAGAACGATTTTGGGGCGCGATACCCGCCTTAGATGTGCTTCCATCGCTCGATTCCATTGCCTACGTCTTGTGAAAGGACCAAAGAGACATAGCTCGGTCCCAGACTTTCTAGACTGGATGCTCGGCCGGTTTTGTAGTGAAGACCATTATGAGGAATTCAGGGGAGACCTTGAAGAAATAGGCGAATATCGTCACCAAAAACACGGACAAGCCTTAGGTCAAGTACTCCTCTGGATAGACGCTTTATCTCTATTTCGAGTACGGTTTAGAAAGACCAAAATCACTGATCGACAAACCATTCCAATTGCAATGCTAAGAAATTATCTATTCGTCGCGCTTCGAAACGTCAGACGTCACGCCGCTTTTTCTCTTTTGAACATTGTGGGCCTTTCTATAAGCATGGCCGTAGGTCTTATCCTCATTCTGTTCATCAATCAGGCCGCATCACAGGATGAATTCCACGAAAACGCGGACAGATTGGTGCGGGTATACTCTGATTTTAAAGCCAGCTTCAATCGAAGTAATGCGCTGTACGGCAGTTCCCCGGCAAATTTGTCTGACCTTTTGGAATCAGACGTTCCTGGAATCGAGCGAGCAGCAAAAATGCGACGTGGTTTTCGAGGCACCCTCGTTTATGAAGGAAGCGGGCTAGCGCTGAATGGTTTTTGGGCAGACCCTGCCTTTTTTGAACTTTTTTCGTTCGAATTGTCTGCTGGCGATAAGGCCACAGCCCTACTGAATCCTGGATCTTTGGTCTTAAGTCCGTCAGAGGCATTGAAATTTTTTGGGTCTGAAGATCCCATCGGTAAGGTGATGAGCGTGGCCGACGGTCGTGACTACACCGTTACAGGCGTGTTAGCTTCGGACGATTATGATACCATTATTCCCCTTTCGGTAATAGCATCCTATTCGACATTAGAATCAGACCCAGCCACTTTGGAAATGTTGGACCTGTGGACGAGTTCAATTTATTCTTCAATCACGTTTGCGCTCCTGGAAGAAGGTGCCGACTTAGATGTAATTCAACAACGGGTTTCCGGCTTAATCCCGGCTCATTTTGCGGAAAGGGATAATAATATATTGGTGGACCTTAGAGTTCAGCCGGTAGCCAACATCAGTTTAGGGCCGATGATGGGAAATGAAATAGGGACCTCAGTCCCTTCCGTCGTAGCTTGGTTTTTGGCATCCTTGGCCCTGATGATCTTAATGACTGCCGGGTTTAACTACGTCGGATTGACCGTTTCAAGATCACTTCAAAGGGCAAAGGAAGTAGGCGTTCGCAAAGTATTTGGCGCAGCGAAATCAAACATCTTATCTCAATTTTTCGTCGAGACGATTGTCGTGTCCCTGATAAGTGTTGCCATCGCTGTGTTATTGTTGCAATGGATGGTGCCGGCCTTCAACAACTTTTCCTTCGTCAGTCAAACCGGGATGTTATTAGACATTAATTACACATCGGGAAGCCTGTACGTTATCATCGCGGGCTTTACACTTTTCATGGCGCTTATCGCAGGGCTGTATCCAGCCCTGTTTCTATCGCGTTTCCAACCTGCTGAGGCGATGAAGGGCTCGACCGATTTATCTCGATCTGGCGGTTCGAAACTGCGGAAAACACTTGTTGTCGTTCAGTTTTCCATGTCCTTGATTTTCCTGGTCATCACGGTAACTATGATTCGACAGGCAAATTATTTACAGGAAGCAGACTATGGAATTGAGACGAGTAACGTGGTAAACGTCCGGTTATTCGACGTGCCATATACCCGATTTCGGGACCAAATCAGAAGTAGCTCCGCCATTGAAATGGTATCCGGCATTTCCCTGATCCCGGCCATGGGGTCTAGATCAGATGTTTGGGTTTCCGTGCCAGGCGCCACCGACGAGGAAAACGTAAAGGGTTATCAGTTTGCAGTAGACGAAAACCTAGTTCAAAATTTTGGTTTGACCATGTTAGCGGGCCGAAATCTCACGGAAGAAATGGACTTTGCGGCGACCAATAAGGTCTTGGTAAACGAGGTTTTGCTACAGAAACTGCAACTAGGAACGCCTGAAGAGTCCATCGGTCAATCGTTTATTATGGGGGATTCAACCCGGGTAGAAATTGCGGGCGTAGTACAAGATTTCCAATCAGACGATTTATCTGAAGCCATTGCACCGAACATCTTTACTTATAACATCAATGGTCTCAGATGGGCTAATGTTCGAGTGGTCGCCGGGAAAGAAGAGGAAGGTATCGAGGCCATTAAGGCCGCCTGGAAAGAAATAGGGTACGCGCGTCAGGTGGCATTCGAATCCTATGAATCCCAACTTCAGAATAGTTTTATTCTTGGCATTTTACGGGACATGTATCGTCTGATCGGGTTTATTGCACTGCTGACAGTCATTATTGCCTGCTTGGGGCTCGTCGGCATTGCATCTTTTAACGTAGAACGGCGAACCAAAGAAATCAGTATCCGAAAAGTACTGGGGGCGGAAGTTTCTTCCATACTCACGTTACTCTCGAAAGAATTTTTATGGCTCATTGGAATAGCAACGGTGATCTCTCTTCCAATTGCTTATATCGGAAGTAACATGTGGCTCCAGACCTTTGCGAACCGCATCGATTTCGGATTCGGAATGATGTTATTTGGTCTAGTATCCATTACCATCATAGCGTTGTTAACGATTGGGTCGCAATCCCTGCGGGCTGCCTTGGCAAACCCAATTGACCACTTGCACGACGAATAAGGAGCGGCACAGTTTGTTGTTTTCTCGCGCGCCGCCGCTAATTGGACTTAGATCGCCAATTCCGGATGAGTCTTGTGGCGACCATACTGATCACACCGACCGAAATCCCGAACATAGCCATCATGCCCCACAAGTTGCCGGGTCCAGTTCGAGATAGAAGCAATCCCATGATGGGCATACCCACGAAGGCGCCAGTGGAAAATGATAAAATTCCCATTCGAAATTGCGGCGCCAAAACATGTTGCCACCCGATATAAATTCCCTGAAGAACGCATGCAATTAAGAGCGCATAAATTCCCCCAATGAATGGGAAATAAAGAAAGGCTGAGGCAATTAGTCCACCCGTAGCGGTGGTTGCGATCCATTGTCTATTATCCATCTGAAAGCGATTTATTCTGAGAATGCGGCATCAAAGGCCCTACTCGATGGTGGAAAATCAACGGCTCGCACAAAATCACATGCCTCCTCGGCCCCGTGTTCTCGATCCATTCCAATGTCTTCCCATTCGACTGAAAGTGGTCCGGTATAACCACTTCTGTTGAGCGCACGAATGATTTCCTCAAAGTCGATATTTCCCCGTCCAAGTGAACGAAAGTCCCACTGCCTGCGAATGTCACCGAAATCTGTGTGGCCACCAAAAACACCGGCCTCGGTGCCTTCGTTCGACCACCAGACGTCTTTCATATGAACGTGGTAAATTCGATCCGAAAATTGATGGATAAACTTAACGTAGTCCACGCCTTGGTATCCAAAATGACTAGGGTCATAATTAAAGCCAAATGTTTTGCGATTTCCAATGGCCTGTAGGGCCCGCTCAGCGGAAGCAATGTCAAAAGCAATCTCGGTTGGATGAACCTCGAGTCCGAACCGAACCCCCATTTCATCGAACACATCCAAAATTGGGTTCCAACGTCGAGCAAAATCAAGGTAACCATCCTCAATCATTTGGGCGGAAACAGGAGGAAAGGAATACAAATAGTGCCAGATTGAGCTGCCCGTAAAGCCGTTGACCACCCCAACTCCCAACCGATTGGCTGCACGAGCAGTATCCATCATTTCGGCGGCGGCGCGGCTTCTTACGCCTTCTGGATCTCCATCGCCCCACACGTAGGCCGGTAAAATTGATTTATGACGTTCATCTATCCGGTCGCAAACCGCTTGGCCTACCAAATGCGAGCTTATGGCATACACTTTCAAACCATATTTAGCCAACAAGGCATGCCGACCGGCGCAATATCCATCTTCGTGAAGCGCCCGTTGAACATCAAAATGATCTCCCCAACAAGCAAGTTCTAGGCCGTCGTAACCCCAGCTGGCGGCTTTTTTGGCAAGGTCTTCTAAGGTTAGGTCGGCCCACTGGCCGGTGAATAGAGTAACTGGACGTGACATGGTTAACGATTGTTATTGTTGTGATGCGCGGTTAACACCCATTCGCAATTGGCTGTTCTCTTTTAGCTTCAGAGTATGTTATTACAAAAACAGATGATCTCAACGGTGCGTTATTCTGGAGGCGTGTAGGACGCGTCCACCCAAGAGCGCAATTTGTGACTACGAACTGCGGTATGAATAAAGTGAACACCTCTGGCTCCATCTTGAACGGTTGGAAAATCTTGATCCAACGGATTTGGGGCGGCGGCCGAATTGCGAGCCGCAATGGTGCGCAATACGTTGGAATAGATATTAGCAAAACCCTCAATGAAGGCTTCTGGATGACCACTTGGCAAGCGGCTCGCATGAGCGGCCGCCGCGCCCATGTATCCATTTCCGCGTTTAAAAATCTGTTCGGGTGCATCTGGATATCGAACGTATAACCAATTTGGATGCTCCTGTTTCCATTCGACGCCTGCTTTGGTACCGTAAACCCGAATCGTGAGGTTGTTTTCTTCTCCGACGCTTATTTGAGAACAGTACAAAATGCCCCTAGCACCTCCTTTATACCGAATTAAAATAGAGGCGTCGTCTTCCAGTGCCCGACCTTCCACCATAGTCCCGAGGTCAGCGAGCATTTCGTCCATTTCTAGTCCAGTGACATAGTGTACAAGGTTTTCGCAGTGTGTACCGATATCCCCCAAGGCCGACGATATGCCCGCCCTAGCCGGATCGGACCGCCACGAAGCCTGTTTTTGGCCCGTAGACTCTAATAAAGTGGAAAGCCACCCTTGAGGATATTCAACCACAACTTTGCGAATTGAACCTAACGTTCCATCCAAAACCATCTGCCGGGCTTGTTTTATAACCGGATACCCCGTGTAATTGTGGGTTAAAGCAAAGATGCGACCTGTGGCTTTTACTGTTCGGCAAAGGTCTTCCGCCTCTTCGACCGTCAACGTCATGGGTTTATCACAAACCACATCAAAACCGGCCAAAAGTGCTGCTTTTGCAACTGGATGATGTAAAAAATTGGGAGTTACAATACTAATAAAATCCAACCTATCGCTCGTTCTCCCCGATTCTTTGGTCAGCATATCCTTCCATGAGCCATAGACCCGGTCGGGGTCCAGATGCAACTCCCGACCCGTTTCCTGAGACTTTTCGGCTGAGGAAGAAAATGCACCTGCGGCAATTTCTGCGAGTCCGTCCAGCCTAGCGGCCATTCTGTGTACCGCGCCAATAAATGCCCCCGGGCCCCCTCCAACCATCGCATACCTAAGCTTTCTGTCCATCTGTCTACCTTCTTTCCCTTTGTTTACTTTTTAGCCCGCTTGATGTTAATCATAAGGTAATCTAGCGGACAATTTCATATTGTACATTTAAAATCCCATTGCTCACATGCCACTTTGTCTCAAAAAATGACCTTATCTACTACTTTCAGAGAGCAGCCCCTTATTCTGATAGTCGACGACGAAGAGGACATTGTAGATTTGCTTCAGTATAACCTGAAAAAAGAAAAATATGATACACTCGTGGCTTTCGATGGACTTGAAGGATTAGAAAAGGCTCAAGCTTCACGGCCAGACTTAATTGTACTTGACATAATGATGCCTAAGATGGACGGCCTGAGCATGGTCAAAGCACTACGGCAGGATGTCAACTTGAGGTCGACACCCATTTTAATGTTAACAGCCCGAGACGAGGAAGAAGACCACGTTAAAGGATTGGATTCCGGGGCTGACATTTACCTCTCGAAGCCCATTTCTGTGCCCGTTTTAATTAGCCAAGTCAAAGCCCTTTTAAGAGGGAAAAGTCAGTTTGAATCGATCTCCAACACATTAATTGTGGGCGATCTCGTAATTGACAAAGATCGATACGAGATACAATTGAAGGGAGTATCATCTCCAATTCACCTGGCCAGAAAAGAATTTGATTTGTTGTATTTCCTTGCTCAAAAGCCGGGCCGGGTATTTTCAAGGCAAGATCTTTTGGATTGGGTTTGGGGGCGCGATGTATACGTAGTTGATCGAACTGTAGATGTTCACATCCGAAAAATCAGAGAAAAGATCGGGGAGCATTACATTGAAACGGTCAAAGGCGTCGGTTATCGATTGACCTCTCGCTTTGACAGTCAATAAAAACTGGCCCTTTCCATTTTAAAGTGGGTAATTTGGTTTCGTAAAAAAACCCTTGAGCCGAGCTGATTCCCATGAAAACAGAAAGCACGCCACATCGCGAGCCGGACCGGGTCAAACGGCGGCGTTCAAAACCACATCAACTCGCCTTAAAAATAGGATCGATTGTTGGACTCTCTACTGCGTTGGTCCTTGTCATCTTGCAGTGGTCAGTGTGGAGTTGGTCTTGGACTGGTACGGTTGTCCTCACGCTTACATCGGCTGGGATGGCTTATTGGGCCACAAATCGGCTTGTTTCTAGGCGCATAAAATTCGTTCAGACAGCAATAAAGCGAATTCGCAAGCACACTTTTGAAAGCCTTGATCTATTGTCAGAAAGCCACGGGGACGAATTAAATGATCTCATTCGTCAAGTGTATCGAACCGGCCGAGTAGTAAACGAGGAGTTTGAAGAGCTTACTAACCTCGAACACTATCGCCGCGACTTCATCGGAAATGTGTCTCATGAGCTTAAAACACCCATTTTTGCCATCAGAGGTTTTGCTGAAACGTTAATCAACGGTGCTCTAGAGGACAAAGAGGTCCGGCTGTCTTTTGTCGAAAAAATTGTGCGCAATGCAGATAGGCTGGCCAACCTGGCGCAAGATCTAACGGAGATCTCTCGTCTAGAAACAGGGCGAAAAACGGCAGTCCTTCAACCTTTCGACGTTGCAAGATGGATGGCCGATGTTCTTGATTCTGTCGAACCAGTTGCAAACGCTTCCGATATCTCTGTGGAATCAACCCTATCGAAGGAAACCCCCATTGCCCTCGGAGATGCTGTTCAACTCAGGCAAGTCCTTACCAATTTGATCGTTAATGCGATCAAATACTCCAATGCTGGCAGCCGGGTATTGATTACCGTGGAGCCCCTTGATAACGACCTGATCCAAGTGGCTGTGCACGACGACGGAATTGGGATTAGCAATGAACATATTGGGCGACTAACAGAGCGGTTTTTCAGGGTAGATAAAAGTCGTTCTCGATTGGGAGGCGGTACGGGTCTCGGACTGGCCATAGTGAAACATATTTTGGCAGCCCACGATCAGGTTCTTCAAATCAAAAGCACCCCCGGCGTTGGGTCTACATTCCAATTTGAGCTCCAACGGGCCCCGCAAGCAGAATATGGGCAGGCCTAAAGATCCGCTAGTACGATGGGTGTTGAAAACGACCTTTCAATCGTGTAATCTGGCCAGTCCTTCCCAAACCTTCCTTATTTGATGAGCAAAATTCACCTCTTATCGCGTCCGCAAAAACTTTTTGTGGTGTGCACTGCAATATTTTTGACCGCCTTGGTCGTTGCCGAAGCCACGGCAGGTAAGTTATTTACCGTGTTTCAACTGCCTTTTTCGATCAATATTCTGGGCCAATCTTTTGATGAAGTCATAATGACCGCCGGTGTCATTGCATTTCCGATCACGTTCATCATTACCGATTTGCTGAACGAATACTTCGGAAAGCCAGGAATTAAATTTGTGACGTACCTCGGGCTGACCATGATCATGTTTGAATTCGGGTTAATTCAAGTAGCAATGTCGGTTCCAACGGCCTCTATTTCTCCCGTTCCAGATGAGGCTTTTAACTCCGTGTTTGGCGCTAGTGGTCGAATAATCATTGGCAGCATGGTGGCCTACTTTGTCGGACAATTGGCAGACATTTCTCTGTTTCATTGGCTACGAAAGCTGACAGACGGAAAACATCTGTGGTTACGCGCAACCGGTTCTACTTTTGGGTCCCAATTTCTGGATACGTTTGTGGTGCTTTTTATCGCATTTTATGGGCAATGGACACTTCAAACGGTAGTCGCAATCACGCTCTTTAATTACGCTTATAAGTTTGTTGTTGCCATTCTGATAACTCCTTTGATTTATCTTGCTCACTGGGCAATCGACACGTATCTGGGAAAGGATACTTCCGACGAACTGATTTATGCGGCATCCGGTGAAGAAATGCCTTCTAAAGGGTAATTCTATTTGGATAATTAGGGATATTCCAGCCCCGTTTTTTACCTTCTACAATTCTGCACCCAAACTATTCTTTTGTCATGTCAAAGGGCATTTGGTGCAGTACTGGCTCCGCCATTACAAAGGGCTATTTTCGAAGTTGTCCCATCCCATCCCTGATTTAAACCACTTCTTGATTTATATAGTGTGTATGAGCAGTTTTCGACGCCTTGCCATCATGTTGATTCTGATCGGATCTCCAATTTTGGTCTTTGCCCAGCCAGTCATTCAACCGTTTACGTTTAATACGCATGCCCATGATCTTCCGATGGTACGCCACGGGAGTCTGTCTTGGGGAGATATTGATGGAGATGGTGATCTCGACTTGTTTCTAAGTGGTGAAACGACCTCAGGGCTTGTCTCTGGTATATATGAAAACCACGGACTGGCGGATGACGGGACAGCTCATTTTATTGCCCTTCCGTACCCAATTGGAACGGTTGTTTATTCGTTTTCCTCATGGGCAGATTTTGATGGTGATGGTGATTTAGACCTGTTGGTGGCCGGCAGTTCAACCTTAACGCATCCATATAGCCCAAGCACGAAGTTATATCGGAATGACGGCAACGCTTTCGTAGACACCGGGGTAAATTTCCCAGGGCTTCATAGCGGTTCTTCTTCCTGGGGTGATATCGATCGCGACGGCGACCTAGATGTGATTTTAACAGGCGCTTCTGCCTCCGATGATGTTGTCACTGTTTTCGCACAAAACAACGGTGGCGGCCAATTCCAAATGATAGATGATGCGCTTCCAGGGATAGGCTATGGCGATTCTGCCCTTGGTGACATGGATAACGACGGAGATCTTGATGTTGTCCTATCTGGCTCTAGTGCAGGAGGATTTCATACACGGCTCTATTTGAATAATGCAGGGCAGTTTACAGATACGGGTCAGGAACTCGGATCTTTTGCTTTTTCGTCCGTCGAATTAGGTGACTACGATGGAGATAGCGACCTGGACCTCATTGTGGGAGGAGGAGAAATTTCGGCTTCATTGATGGATGGCCAAGTTCGATTGTGGAATAACAACGCTGGCGCGCTCAGTTCAGTAGCCCATTCTTTTGAAGGCGTTGTGGCAGGAGATATCACATCGGGGGATTACGACAACGATGGTGATTTGGACCTATTCTTTTTAGGAGCGGTCACCGTTTTAGGACGGCGCAATGCCCGGATTTACAGAAATGATGGCGGTAACACATTTTTTAATTCGTCAAACTTGATTGGATCTGTATTCTCCGATGTGGAATGGGGAGATTTTGATGCCGATGGCGATTTAGACTTGTTATCGAGCGGCTATACGCCATACGGACAATCCACAACAAACATTTACCTCAATCAACGGCAAATACGCCCAACCATTCCCTCCACCCCTAGATTGTTGGAATCTACGGTTGGTGAGGGAGCAGTCGCATTGCGGTGGTCCCACGCTGCCGAAACCGATCCTTCTAATTCCATGGTCTCGTATAACGTCCGGGTGGGGACTGAGCCAGGGTTATCGAACGTAGTTTCTGCGATGGCAGACGGACGAACCGGAAAACTTAGGTCTCCTCAACCAGGTAATGCATCCGTTTTTCCCCAATTTTCCCTTGAAAATCTTTCGGAAGGCACTTATTACTGGAGCGTTCAGAGCGTAAACAACGCTCTAATTGCGTCCACTTTTGCTTCAGAAGGGTCATTTTCAATTTCAAATTCCTTCGTTACGGATACGGTAGTAGATACTCAATTACCGTCGGTTTTTGCTCTAAAAAGTGTCTATCCTAATCCGTTTTCATCTTCTTCAAACATTGAATTTGACTTACCTGAACCTGTTTCCGTGACTCTTCGAGTCTATTCTATTTTGGGACAGGAAGTTAGCCGATTGTCTGAGGGTATCCTCTCGGCTGGTACCCATCGTCTGGAATGGCGAGGAACGGATTCCCACGGGCAAAAAGTAAGCTCAGGCGTGTATTTTTTTGAGTTGAGGGCCGGTTCTTCAACAAAAACCGGTTCTGTAACACAGGTTAGATAGTTGTTGCTTTCAACGTACTTCTTCCGTCAAAGATAATTTTTTAGAACAAGTGATATTATGCCTCGTTTTTTTCAAGTAAGGAAAGTCTTTGTTCTGATTGTGGTGGTAGGTTTTTTCGCTACATCAGCGCAGGCACAAAGACAATTCGTTTTGGTAACGGGTATTCCTCCCTTGCGCGATGGTGCCATCGCCGGAGCTGACTACGACGGCGACGGGGATGGAGACGTGTTTGTCACCGGCCGCCAAGCTGACGGCACGCTTCAGGCTGTTTTATATAAATTAATACGACGTAGAGTAGAAACGAACGGTGGGCCACCAGCTCTGCCTACGATCTACGCCGATTTTCAAGAAGTGACGTTTAACAAAACAAGCGTAATACAAGGATCAGTCACGTGGCATGATATGAACCAAGATGGGCGACCGGATATAATCGTGACGGGTCAGAGTTTGACCGGATATACGCCAGATAATGTCGAAATACTCGTCCCCTCTACCTCGATTTATATTAATCAAGGAAGGGACTCATTCAGAATTGTCTCTTCCAATGGTCTTCCAGCAGTTTATAACAGCAAGGTGGCGGCTGGCGATTTTGACGGTGATGGCCTTCCAGACATCGTAATGGGTGGCAGGACGTCGACCGGGCTCGTTTTGGGCGTATGGTTAGCCAATAGCGTTCAGCGCTTTGTATCAGCACCTACTACGTTTACGGGCCTCCAGGTTACTTCAATTTCTGTCTCGGACATTGACAGCGATGGTGATAACGACTTTATCGTGTCTGGCATGGACGATCAAGGCGTTGCGCATCTACAGTTATTTGCAAATGATGGTTTGGCTCATTTTACTGAATTGACCACGGATCTCCCGAACTTATACTTTGGCGGAACAGCGTTTGGGGATGTCGATTTTGATGGTGACGAGGATTTGCTAATTAACGGCGGTCATATCGGGCCCATGATAATGCGAGGGGAGACCAGTCTCTATTTAAACGACGGCACCGGAACGTTTTCCAAATCAAGTGCGCGTTTTCCTGGACTTTTTGCAGGTGGCGTTTCGCTAGAGTCCGTCGATAGAGACACGGACGCGGATATTTTAACTTGGGGGATTGAATCCCTTAGTCAACTAGGTTCTGAGAAGATCGTGGTCGAGGAAAATATTGACACCTTCTTCCTTCCAATCGGAATTGCCGCTTCTGTATTAAATGGAGACGTAGCCTGGTTCGACTACGATGGTAACGGGCGTAAAGACGCATTCCTCTCCGGCGATTTTGCCGGGGATCGGGCCATCTTTATCTACGAGTTCTAATTAAGCTACGCTGAAATTCCAACGGGTACAGGCGTCAACCAACCGTAAGGATCGTTGCCTCTATGCACGATATCGAAAAATGCGGTCTGCAATTTTTCTGTGATTGGGCCTCGCCTTCCAGCACCAATCACGTGATGGTCAATGGTCCGAATCGGTGTTACTTCGGCCGCAGTCCCGGTGAAAAATACCTCATCTGCAACATAAAGCGCTTCTCGAGGGATAAGGCCTTCCTGAATCGAAATACCCATATCTCGAGCCATTGTAACGATGCTATCTCTCGTGATCCCCGGAAGAATTGACTGAGAAACTGGAGCCGTATACATCGTATTGTTTTTGACCAGAAAAAGGTTTTCACCCGAACCTTCTGCAACGTGCCCATTTGTGCTTAGCATAATCCCTTCGGCAAAACCACTCAAGACAGCATCCATCTTGACCAAGCCGGCATTAAGGTAATTACCCCCTGCTTTGGCCATGGAAGGAAAGGTGTTTGGAGCCATGCGATTCCACGAGGCAACATGTACATCAACGCCCAATTCCAAGGCTTCCGGTCCCAAATAAGCCCCCCATTCCCAAACGGCAATAATCGTTTCGACTGGGTTATTAATCGGATTTACTCCCATTTTTCCCACTCCTCGAAAGGCCAACGGACGGATATAACATCCTTCTAATCCTGACCGTACGATGGTATCTATCACGGCCTGTTCAAGCTGATCGCAGGTATACCCTAAGTCCATTCGATAAATTCGCCCCGAATCGATAAGGCGCTGCATGTGCTCCGTATGACGAAAAATAGCTGAGCCTTTTTCCGTTTTATAACATCTAACCCCTTCAAAAACGGATGTACCGTAATGAAGAGCATGCGACAAGACGTGAACGGTAGCGTCTTCGTGACGAACAAACTTTCCGTTTTTCCAGATATCGGGTTTCGACATGTTGCTAAATCCTCAATGCGGTTTCAATAGAATAAAGATCGGGCTCCTTTATAGAGTCGAAGCCAATAGATTCGGTGTGTCAAAGTACTGATGGCCGTCCACTTTTCTAAACGACCGAGACCGTCCAGATTGCAATTAACACAGGTTTAAAGAACAATCTAACGCTTGCCAGGATTTGTGTAACCTGCGATGGTCGTGGTCTCTGGGCTCAAGGTCCATTCCAACGAAAACTGATTAAGCGATCCAAAATAGCCGAAACCACCTTCAACATTGGAAAAAGTGCCAGGCTGAACCAGTATTTCTGTATTAAACAATCCATCTGGAGGTCTCCACTTCTCGTCACTCATGGTAATTCGCATACCCAACGAAAGTAGAATGGGCTGATCTCCTTCTCCGAAGCCTAATTGATTGGTTACTTCCTTCTTGTCCTCGGCGTACCGAATCAAGATTTCCCAACCGTCAACGGTTTGTTTGCCAACCCTTCCGTTGTCGTCACCATATAACACTACAGCTTCACGAAATGGCAAACCGGGAGATGCAGTATCTATCGTTCGATACCAAACTTCTACCTTAAACGGAATAAAATTAATGGTTGGCCACACCACCTTCTGCGTAACGCCTACAAATGCAGCTTGAGCTTCGGACAGTATGACATTTGGTTGGGCAGGCACAAGAGTGGTGGCGCTGGCCCTTTTCCCATCCGATCTCGTAACGTCCACTGTGTAATGCAAGCCCGGCACTGGCCGCAAATTACCCACAAAAATATGGCCGACCGTACCGTCATAAAATGAAACCAGTGAGTCCCTCCAAACGGTGATTACACCCGTTTCAACTTCGGTCGTGGTTACTAAAGCATCAATACCTTGTTCGCCGCCGGCTGCAAATTCGGTACGCAATTCAATGACTCGAAGAAATTGCTCGTTGCTGGCCGTATCCAGGTAACCGAACATCGTGAAAAATCGATCTTCTTCAACAAAAGGATTTACCTCCTCCTCACAGCCTGCCCAAAACACAAGCCCAAATAGCAGGACAAATGTGGCTAGTACACTTCTATTCATAGTACCGAGCACTAATTTTTTACTGAGCACTGGCTTTTTACTGAGCACTGGCTTTGCTTGATTCCCGTGCATTACTTGTACTCGAGTTTAATACCAAGTGTCGGAATAAACGGAAGCTGGTCGACGCGTCTCAACGTAAACAGATCCAAGAAGAATAAATTCCGTCGATCATATGCGTTAAGAATACCCGTTTGGATTGTCAAAAACGTGGTAGGGCCGATTCTAAATTCCCGATCCAGTGAAATATCCAGACGATGGTAGGTTTGTAGGCGACCCGTATAAGGACGTCCGTAAAGTACCCGTTCTTCACCAGGGATTTCAGTAACGTTAACGAGGCTATCCAGCAACACCCAACGATCAAATCCAAGCGATTCATTAAATGGCAAGCCCGTTCCAAACTGCCAGCGAACGTTAAAATTAAAGCCTTTTAATTTCAACGAAGTCATAATGTTGATTTGATCCTTACGATCGTGCGGAGGTGAATATTCAACCTCTGCTTCGCCAGTCAATATTTGTAAGGCCCTCGCTTTGGATCCATATTTCACCTCGCTTCGACCCCAACTAATGGTCGTTTGAAACTTGTCGCTACTTCCCAATTCAAGCCGGATATCAAATCCTGAGGCCGTTCCATCTGCAGCTTGGATATTAGTATTAAACCGAGGAAACGCAGTCCATTCAGGGACCACTAAGTTGGTAAGGTCTTTGTAAAATCCCTCTGCAGCAAAAGTAATCCAATTGGTGGGCTGAACACGGTAACCCGCGATGATGTGCTTCGCTTCTGGGACCTTTCCATTTGGAGCAGCCGTCCACGCCGTAAATATATCTCCAGCGTTGCGACGATCATTCAAACCAGTAAGCTCTTGGTGGTAGGTACCAGCCGCCATCGAAAGCCGGTGAATCCCTGTATTCCACACTACCCTTAACCGAGGTTCGATAAACGATTCGTTCTTGCTAGGAAAGGACTGAAGTCGTACTCCGGGCTGAACACTAAGCCCTTCCATTGGATTGAAAACCGGTTCTAGATACGCTCCTACTTCGGTGATATATTCAACTTTCAAATCCACATTTTGAAAAATACCGCCTAAATCTGAATCCAGTTTGGACGAACTCAGGAAGATTCCCCAGTTAAAATCCGTCGTTCCAACATAATGGGTCAAGTTGGATGCAAAGGAGAATAAAGTCGCATTGGTTGTCTGAGTTGGATCGCCAGGAGGCCCGAATTTATTATTTAACGAGGAGTAACTAATAAGTAACTCTGCAAAAACAGGTAGAGAAGCGGGCAAAAATATTAAACGGGACCCGACGGCTAAGTTCTCCCATTGAATCTCATCAGGAACGGTCTCAACTTCCGAATCAACTAGCGGGTCCAGTCCCAATCGTCCGTTGTCGTCCGTCTGAATTCCGGTAATAGACAATTGGGCACTCGAACCCAATTTTGCGTGGATTTTAGCAAAAATGTCTCCAAATTCGAACGGCAATTCTTGGTCGACAAGTTTGGAAGCACCTTGCTCGATTACAGACTGCCTATACGACGCCAAAAACGAGACTTTTCCAGGTAATAGCGGGCCTTCTAGTCGGACGGTTGAAACAAAAGGTGCAATGGTTGCCGCACCCACCATGCGCTGCTTATTTCCCGTACGAGCAGTGATATCCATCACAGAGGACAGCCTGCCTCCAAAACGAGCACCAAAACCACCGGCATATACATCCGCCGAGTTAATTATGTCGGCTGGAAACGCCGAAAAGAATCCAACGATATGAAATGGTTGAAAAATCTGAATTCCATCGAGCAATACCATATTCTGCGTGGGCTCGCCGCCCCGAATAAACAACTGTCCCCCGCGGTCTCCTTGAGAAACAATTCCCGGAAGTGAGGTCAAGTAGTTTACAAGGTCAGCAGAAATGTCCGGGGCGGGCACCAAGGATATATCTGCCGGCCGGATGGTCTGCAATCCCGCAGTTATGTTGGCAGCACCTGCAGTTTCTCGGGTTGACTCTACCAAAACCTCGCCCAATTCCGTTTCCTCAACCACCATTTTGAAATTAATGGTCTGGATTTCCGAAGCAGCTAAAGTAAGATCAATTTCATGATCCTTAAATCCAACAAAGGACGCCTTCAACTTGTAGATGCCGGGGACAATTCTGGAAACCGCGTAAAAACCATCAGTATCTGTTGCCGCACCCGACAAACCTCCACTCACGTCGCTCAAAACAACGTTGACACCAGGAATGGGTTGCCCATCGGAGGAATCGGTAACAAATCCACGAACTGTAGCTGTTTGGGCACTTGCTGATGCAACAAAAACCAGCAACAAGGGCAAAATCAGGACAGATTTTACCAGGCGAAGAAATGATGACAAATGGATTGAGAGTCTAAATTCAAGATATCTGAACAGTTTACGGCGTAAATCCGATGTAGTAAAACGATTTTAGGGCATTTCGAGCACTCTTTTTCAATTTCCTTGTTGCGCATCAACAAATCCCATCTTTGTCACCGTCTCCGAGTTCAATGTCCAACTGTGTTCAAAAACACCCACGGAGGCGAAAAAACCGAGTACATGTTCAAGATTTTCTCCTTTTTCCGGCTGACTCCACTCTTTACTAAAAAGAGTCATTTCCATGGATATGCAAGCGTA
>FLOH01001466.1_pt1 | contig 36932 bp, 29 predicted proteins | sample 756751 | NCBI WGS metagenome assembly FLOH01 (sample SAMEA4026879, study PRJEB14308) | marine metagenome | biome: coastal water; material: water | depth 74 m
ACTATCAGACCCATGATAATCGCGCTGATATTGCCGATGACGAGAAAAATCACCGCGATGTTGTCTGCGAGGCCGTATATTTTTTTCGCGTATACCACAAGGAACGGATTTGCAAGACCGGTAATAAACGCGACTAGAGCGGCCAGGGCGATAAAGAATTTGAACTCAGGCCGTTTCAAGCCGCGGCGCACCGCGGCCGTCAGCGTATTGTCAGCACCGGAGGTTTTGAGAGCGAGATCCGGCATCCTGAAAATGAATATCGTGGAAAGGAGACCGGCGGTAATCCCCAGACTCAGCAAAACCATATACCTGCCCAATTTCGCGTCGGGTCCCAAGAAAAGGGCGATGACGAGGTTGGTAACGATCAGCACAACGTGCGAGTAAATCTGCATTCTTGCTAAAAAGGCGCCTCTGTCTTTCCCCTCCGCAAGCGATCCCAGGATCGGATTCGTACTCACGATTCCGATGCCTTTGAAGAAGTTGAAACCGACAAAAGGCAGCAGCACCAGAAGCAACGCCGCGGTGGTGTTGCCCGCGGCCGAGGCGGCCGGAGCGAAGAGTATCGGCAGCATCGATAAATTTCTGAGGAGCCATGATATCCCCCATTGACGTTTAGCCCCCAGCCGCCGGATGGTTTGACGGCCCACAATCATCATAAGGAGTCCGAGATTCATCATCGCCGACAGGACGCCGATAAAAAGACTCCCGGCACCCAGCTTGAGGGAGAAAAGCGTGAGTACGCTTCCGCTCAGCATAGTGAATGCGATGACGTTGCACGACTGGAAACCTGTGTATAAGTTTCTGCCTTTGTTTTTCTGTCCCGGAGTTAGGCCACTATCGCTCATATGTATTCATAGATCGAATGTCGCTCCTCATCAAGTGCCTTCCGAGTTGACTAATAGTATCCGTATCGACGAAACTGATTTGAAAACGGAGGCGGCAATGGCTACAGGTACCGTGCATAGAACGATACGGCTTCTGCAAGATGCTCTCGGGCAGCTGAAAGTGACTATCCCGCTCCAAGATCTGGAACGGATAGGCGTTATGGTAAACAGGGCGATGAGCTCTCAGGAGAGGAGCTTTCACACCCCTGAGCATATTTTCGACCTGGTGGAACCGGGTAACCCGCACATGACTCTTGCCGCGCTCTTTCACGACATCGTCTATTATCAAGTGGACCAGGGGTTCACCCCTGAAATAGAGAAGATCATCCGCCCTTACATAGTCCTCGCGGAGGATTCGATCACTATCGCGAAAAAGATAGATCCTTCCTCCCGCGCTTTCTTCGGCTGTTCGGCGGTTTTTGGTTTTTCCCCGGGTCAGGAGTTGTCCCTCTTTGGCGGTTTAAATGAGTTTTTGAGCGCCCTTGTCATGGACATCGAGTTCGAGGGTCGAGTTACAGACCGGGACCTTCTCATCACCACGGCAAGCATCGAGGCGACGATCCCTTTCAGGGGATTAGATGGCGAGGGACGCTCCCCCGCGGATCTGCTCGCCGGGAGAGTGAGGAAAACAAATGAGAGTTTTTCCCTTGGGTTGGATGACCGGGCGATCGATGAGACGGTAAAATCGGCGGTTACTTTCGCCAATAAGGACGTGAGGAACTTCGCGGAAGCTGACGTCGGCCGGTTTCTCGACAACACGTGGAAACTGCTGCCTGAAACCAACCCGTCGCTCCGTATGACCGGGCTTTACTCGATAGTCAACTACCGGGTCGCGCTGCAGAAAATGGAGGGGTTTCTTTGCTTCCTCAACCCGGATTCCATTTTCTGCAGGTATATGGGCACGCCAAACGAGAAAGAATACGCCGCTATTGTGGAAATTGCCTACCGTAACGTCGATGTGGCACAGGCTTACCTTGGTATCAAGCTTCTGACAGCCGCCTTGCTCGAAGCCCTTGCCGGCCTGACCGGCGGGGATGCGCCGGTATCGCTTTTTATGGGGGATATAGGCGCGAAGGAAAAGGGAGGTGTGATTTCCGACCATCTTCCGGAATTACCCGCCGATAGCCCGCGCGATACCAACGAGACGCTGTACAACCTTCTCGCCTTTGGGCGGGCGAGCGCGTCGAGTTTCGACTTGCGAAATTCTCCATTATCGTTGTTCATCTACTCAAAGCTGGGAACTGAAGGATCCTCAAAGATGCTCGAGTCCGCCAAAAAGATGTTTGCAGGCGAAATCGATCAGAAAGAGTTCTTAAACGGTTTCCCGAAAGACTTGGTTTCCAGCGTCGCTCACGCCTGCGGGGAGATGGCGTTTACCAGAAAAGAGGCGCTGACAAAAGCGCTCGGTTAGGCGCTGGTCTATGCGAGGTCACCGGTACCGGTCTCTTTAGTCCCATCCCGAATAATCGAGTATTTCCACCCGCTGCTTCGCCGAGCCGGGGAAACCGCTGCCGCCTTCGTAGGCTACGAGATAATGAGGAGATTCCACGCTGTACCAGAAGTATGTCTTGGGGATAAACGGCTTTAGCACCCGCATAATCCCGGAACCGGACATCGTAAGCTCCAGCTTGTGGCAGTCGATGATCCTGCCGTTGACGGAGACCTTTTCGGTTTCTTTATATCGAACCGTTATTGAGAAGGCGGACGAGCTCTCTTCATCCCCCTCACCGGTGCTGATGAACTCGATATCCAGATCTTCCGATCCCTTACCAAACGGAAAGCCGCGGAGGGTGTACTTCAGATCGGAGAAAGAGAGCACCAGAATCCCGTTTGAATGAAGCCGTCTATTCAGCGAAACAAGCGTCGAGGAGTCAATGGATATGCCGTTTCCCTCGGTTACTGAGTGGATCGAAAAAGGAATCATCGCCGGCCTCTCCACCTTTACCTCGGTCGTTTCCTTGTCTGTTTTGTAGGTGAACCCGTAAATGCTCCGCGTGTTCTCTTTCAAAACGGAGACTTCCTCTCTGTAGGTGTACTGCACCTCCCCTTCTTTTACCGTGTAGATAGCTGTTTCACCGTGAGGAATCATCGGATCTTTTATCGCCGTTTGTCCGGCAAGCGGCAACGCTAAACTCGAGAACAGCAACGTGGCCGTGAGAATAGACAACCTTTTTTTCATGGATCTTAAAGTATCGCATCTTTTCTCTAAAGTCCAAGGGCTGCGAGAAGTAACCTTGCCGGGGCGTAACTAAAAAGAATATAGTGGGAGTGAATGAAGAGTAGACTCAATCGACTAAGCCGCCGACGGATCGATCCAACCATGTGGGTTTTTTTGGGCTACTTCGTCATCTTCATTCTCCTGTTCAAATTATCACCGAACGTCGTCGGCGCGCTGACTCTCGGGTGGTACCTTTCGATGATTATCGCCCTACCGGCGAGAATGCTCTCCAAGCTTAAGTTTATCCCTTATAAGCTGGCTATCGTCATTTCGAGTGTTCTCGTATTCGCCCTTCTCGTTGCGGGGATATCGCTGCTCATTCCTCTCCTTATCGATGAAGGGAAACGTTTCTTCGGTCTCGTGGCCACCGGGGTACGCAATTTCGATCTGCGGGAAACTTTCAACATCAATGATGAAGCGGTTATGGAACAAGTTGTCAGCATCACCGACGCGTTCCTGTCGAATATCGGTGAAAGGGCGGCCGGCATGGGCGGTGACGCTATCAACTGGATAGTGCAGCACGTTCCGGACACGATGACCGCGGTTCTCATCTTCGTAATCGCCGCCTCCTATTTTACCGCCCTGGTACCCCTTTTAAAAGCGAACCTCTGGCGGTTTTTTCCCCGCTCGGGTCGTGAGAAAGCGTTCGGGTTTGTATCTGCCTTCTACGGTGATCTGCGCCATTTCATCGGCGGGCAGGTAATCATCGCGCTCGCGATAGGCGTGTTGATGGGATTGGGGATGCTTATCGCCGGGGTCCCTTATGCCCTGTTTCTTGGGTTCCTTGCCGGCATTACGAATTTTATCCCCTTTCTCGGCGTGGTAATCGCCGGGATACCCGCGATTCTTGTAGGCCTGACCCACGGCGGGGTCTGGGGTCTCGTCAAGGTACTCATCGTCATCCTTGTCACAAACCAGTTGGAAAGCTGGGTGCTGTCACCGAGGATTCAGGGACGGAGAATGAAGCTCAACTGGTTTGCCATTATTTTCGCGATTTTTTTCTGCGCCCAGTTTCTCGGCGTGATAGGCGTTCTCCTTGCCGTTCCCCTGCTTATATTTTTCCGGGATTTTTGGATTCTCTACGTACAGAAGGCCTTTGATCGTACCTGACCTCTCTATTGTCCCTCCGCCGCGGTCAAGACCGTCATGCCGGGGGAATATATTCCGGAAACATATAGTTGACAGTGAAAATCGTTATCAATATCTTGATCACATATATGTCTTAAGGAGATCATGAATGAGAATTGCCATTCCGCTTACCAACGGTGTACTGTCGTCACATTTCGGCCATTGTGAGGAGTTTGCACTGATGGATGCTGACCGTGATACAAAGTCGATCAAAGAAACCACTGTCGTGAAAGCCCCGCCCCACGAACCCGGGCTTCTTCCTTCCTGGCTCGCCGAGAAAGATGTTGAGCTGATAATCGCCGGTGGTATGGGGCAACGCGCCAAGGTGCTTTTTGACGCTAAAAGTATCGGCGTAGTTGTCGGCGCTCCGTCGGAAAAACCGGAAAACCTGGTGGCGGCGTATCTGGACGGCAGCCTGGAAAGCGGCGAAAACGCCTGTGATCACTAAGGCGGCGGTTCACTAAGGGCGCTTCCCGTTCTTTTTTATCTCTTTTATGTAGCGCGAAAGCTCTTTCCCCCTCGCCTTCTGTTCAGCTCTAAGCTCTTTCCTTGCTTTTTCATCCTGTCGTGCGCGCAGGTACCTGAGTTCTTTTCGCATTTCGAGATAATTCTCAAACCTGCCTTGCTCGATTTCGCCGGTTGCCACACCCCGCTGAACCGCACACCCCGGTTCGCTCGAGTGAGTGCAGTCTGAAAACCGGCACTCCACCGCGTACCCGTCGATATCAGAAAACGCCGATCTGATGCTCTCCTCGTCCGCCCAAAGCTGCAGCTCCCGCAGACCCGGGGTATCGATGAGCAGCGCGCCCGAGGAAAGGCGTACAAGTTCCCTATGGGTGGTCGTGTGTCGACCCCGGAGGTCCTGCTCTCGTTGTTCGCCTGTGTACATAATTTCCTCACCGGCGAGGTGGTTGATGATTGAAGACTTCCCGACACCGGAGCGGCCCACGAGGACAACCGTACGGCCCGGGACGGCGAGGGAGGCCAGTTCCCCAAACCCTTCGCCGGTCAAGGCACTGACGGCAAGAACCGGCACCCCCGGCGCGACCGCCTCGGCTTGAAGAACCGCCGCGGCGACGTCATCACAAAGATCGGCCTTGTTGAGGATGACCGCCGGCTGCGCGCCACTCTCCCACGCGGTAGTGACGTATCGTTCGATACCCCGCAGATTGAAGTTCCTTCCTCCGTCAAGACCGTTTACGATAAAGACGTAATCGACGTTTGCCGCGAGCACCTGGACTTCCGTCGTAACACCGGCGGCTTTGCGGGTAAGGGTCGAATACCTGGGGAGCACCTTTCGGATTACCCAGTGCTGGTGCTTTAAGTCGGCGTCGACTAAGAGCCAGTCGCCGACGGCCGGAAAGTCGCTCTTGTCAGCCATTGAGTTGAGGAGAGAGCCGGTGAGCACCGCCCAGTTCTCACCCTTGTCGGTATGAACTTTGTAGAGTTGGGACGATTCGGTAATGACTCTCCCGGGAGAGAGCTCCTCATTTTCGATCTGTTTTGTATCCAATTCACCTACGGCACAGCGGTAAACTTCCCAGCCGTATTCAGCGATATTCATATTTGGCAATTCTAATATCCTCGCTATTTGCGGATCTGACACGATTCGCCGGTAATACGGCGGACCGAGATGTTGATTATGTGTGAGGATTATCCTGAATTGATTTAAGGGGGAGTCGACTGCGGAAAATGAAGGCAGGAAAAACTTAAGAAACGGCGCCTGACAACATCCCTCTATTCAGGAGATCCATCTCCAAACACCGACATATAAAGCCCTCCTTAAAAGATGCGTGTTGACTATCATTCTGTTCGCCGTCTTTGATCTTGTCAAGCGTTTTGGGCGCCTTCGACGGGTTGGGTTCCGGCGTTAAACGTCGACGGGGAGGTGAAAGCCGGGCTATACTGCGCCGGGAGGATCAGGGTGGACAAACAACATTTCAGACAAAAAACTTTCGACCTGGTGAGAATCGTGATTGTGTATATGGCAGCCGGAGCCGCCGCCTGGTTATGCGTGAGGAGATATTCCCATCTTCATCCGTTCGTTGTCGTGGGAGTAGCTGATCTGGCCGCGACCTTTCTCGTATTTCTCTTCAGTATGCTGTTCAACAACTCGAGCGTCTATGATCCCTATTGGAGCGCGGCGCCTGTGCCGATTGCCCTTTTCTATTTACTTGCCGTAAGACCACCGGAGGCGGCGATCGGTTTGAGACAGATCGTGATACTCGCTCTCGTTTCAGCCTGGGGCGTGCGGCTGACGTGGAACTGGATCCGCAGGTGGGACGGGATGCACGATGAGGACTGGCGGTACGCCGGCTTTAGAGAACGGTTCGGAAATCTCTACTGGTTCGTCAGCTTTGCGGGTATTCACTTTTTCCCTACGCTGATGGTCTATCTCGGCTGCATGACGATGTTCCCGGCGCTTGGAATCTCAGGCGATGCCCGGATCTTACTCGATGCAGCCGGTTATATCGTGGTACTTACCGCGATCGGCCTCGAGACGGTATCGGATAGCCAGATGCAAAGATTTTTAAGACGCCCGGGGCAACAGGGGAGGGTGATGGATCGCGGTCTCTGGAGTATAGTGCGCCATCCCAACTATTTGGGGGAGATCCTCTTCTGGTGGGGGATGTGGCTGTTCGCGGTGTCGGTTGAGCCGCTCTGGTGGTGGACCGTTGCCGGACCCGTTGCTATGACACTAATGTTCTCCTTTGTGAGTATCCCGATGATCGAGAGGCGGATGATGAAGCGCCGGGCGGATTACGGGCGATACAGAGAAAATGTCCCGGCGCTCCTTCCTTTCCGGTTTGGGAGACGTGACGGGTGAACTTCGAATGAAATAAAATTTACCGTATCTATATAGTCTGAACCTTTACGGGTTGTGAGTTCATACGCGAACCGCTTTGTTTAGCGGTTGGACAGGAGAAAGTTCCTGCTCCGGTGTTTTCCCCGCCGGAGGGGCAGTACACCGAGGCACCGCACGTTTCAATTACGTCCGCGTATGCGCGTCGCGGGACGCCCCCACCCCTTCATCGGGAATGAATGAGTTTACACAAGCAGTACTTGATTTCCTCGACGGCGCTGACAGGTGCGGGTTCGCGATCCGAATCCCGGATGTTACTTTGCCCCTCTTAAGTCCTCTTGTTTGAACCAAACTCCGCGAGGAGAAACTTCAACACTATCAGGGAGAAACCGGTCAACGACGCGATGGCGGCGGTAACCGCGAGGGAACCGTAGTCTTGGGTTACAGAGATCCAGAGAAGCACCGCAAGACCTGCGATAACAACAAGGACCAGGGAATGAAGGACGAGCATCTCGATCCTCGCACTGATTCCAAAATATCTATAAAAGGCGATATAGATTAAAAAGGCCAGGGCACTCGCTCCGATAATGACGTATTCCATCGTTGTCCTCCGAGCAGATAGTCTAGAGTTAAGATACCACGGAATAGGAACCGGGTAAACATCCAATTCCCTGGTGCCACGGCATGTAAAGCGGCGGGCCTGGCGAGGCGCTCCGGCGTGGGATAGGATCTACGAAGAGCAGTCAAGTTGTTTATGCGCATTAACAATAATATGCAAGCAAAAGTATGGTAATCCTTCTTAATACTTGCTATATTTTACCCGAAATGCTGAGAATAGCGATTATCGGGTTGCCGAATACGGGCAAGAGCCATGTATATAACCAGCTCACCGGGGACTACAACATCGTAGCCAACTACCCTCTCACGACGATAGATATGAAGCAAACGGCCGTCAAAGTCCGGGGGGAACAGTATAAAATAGTGGATACCCCGGGTCTTCACGACCTATTCGTTCAATCTGAAGAGGACCTGGCGGTTCGCGGCTTTTTACTAAACGAGCGGCCCGACGGCGTTATCCAGTGCATCGATTCAAACCGGGTCCGCAAATCCTTGAGACTGACGCTTGATCTCATCGAGCTTCGAATTCCCATGGCTATTTGCCTGAACTCTATTGACGACACCGATCTTGATGATATCGGTATTACACCGGAAAAATTGTCAGAGTACCTTGGTGTACCCGTCGTTGATTTTTCAGGCGGGGCGGCCGCCGGGGCGGAGCGGCTCAAAGGCGTTTTACGGGAACTAAAGCCCTGCAGCTTGGAGCTTTCATACGGTCGGGAACTCGAGGATCTCCTCTCGAAGCTCGAAACCTCACTGCCTGCCCGCGTTCCCTTCCGCCGATTGACCGCCCTCCTGCTCGTCGAAGGGGATGGTTTCATCCTTGGCGGTCTCGACCTGGATGACGCAGAATCGGCTGAAATCGAAGAGCAGCTTGAATCGTTTCGCCGCCATAGCCGTGGAAACCCGGTCAGAGCTCTCTCGAGTCGCCGCTCACTTCTCGAGGAGGTGATACTAAAAGGCGCGGAAGTGATCGCCCGGCCAAGTGCCGGAAAAATCGCAAAGATATTCGCAGCCGCATCAAGGCATCCGGTGTGGGGATTCCCGATTCTCGGGGTGATTGTCTTGCTCACCTATCTGGCCGTCGTCGAAGGTGCCGGCGCGATAGAAAGTGTCTTGTCCCGTTTCATCGTGGACCCGGTTGTTGCCGGCATATCCGCATCCGTGGAATCACTTTTTTGGAGAGACTTGCTTGTCGGAGACTTTGGTATCCTGACGCTTGGTTTGTTCAACGCATTCGTGACAGTCCTGCCTATTTTGATGACGTTTTTCTTTATTCTCGGGATCCTCGAGGATAGCGGCTACCTGCCAAACTTGAGCGTCCTCGGCCGGAGGGTGCTCGGGCATATCGGACTTTCCGGGAAATCGGTCATGAGCCTTCTCCTTGGATTTGGATGCAAGACCATGGCGACTTTGACGACCAGGAATATCAGGTCGAAGAAGGAAAAGGTGATAGCCATATACTTGATCGCTTTTGCGATCCCGTGTTCGGCTCAGCTTGGGATAGATATGGCGATTCTCGGGAAGGCCGGTGTCGGTGCATTTCTTATTGCCGTAGCGGCTTTGGTCATTGTCGAGATTGCAGCCGGATTGGTCCTGAACAGAGTTCTCCCGGCGGAGCACGGGGATGAGTTTATCCAGGAGCTTCCGCCTTTAAGGCTCCCTAAGGTAGGGGCCATCTTTAAGAAGACCTGGTACAGACTTCTCTGGTTTCTCAAGGAAGCGGTTCCGATATTCGCGATTGCATCGATCGTGCTGTTCGCTATTGACCGGATTGGGCTGCTTGGAGCGATGAAGAACGTGCTGTCGCCGGTTGTGACCGGTTGGCTGGGGCTGCCGCTGGATATCGTTGAGGTACTTATATTGTCGCTCGCACGCCATGAAGCGGCCGCCGGGTTGCTGCTCAATATGGTCGACGCGGGAGCTCTTACCTACGTACAATCGATAGTCGCGGTGGTAATAACAACGATGTTCGTTCCCTGTTTTGCGAATATAGTCGCGATGTGCAAGCAACTGGGGGTGAGAAGGGGGCTTACAATCACCATAATCATCAATATCTCGGCATTTCTCCTCGCGGGTATTCTCAACTGGATTTTGATCGCTTTTGGATTGTAGGAAAATTGAATGAATGAAGAAAGGATAAAGGAAGAGTATCTCGAGGCTCTTTGGCACATGATGGAAAACGGCTCCGATTCTCTCGGCGAGTTTTATCAAGAGGTTGGCGAGGCGTTGCGGCACAACCTTGTTGATGAATTGAAAGGTGACGGTCTGATTTCTATCGCGGAGAAGAGCGTATCCTTGACTGAAAAGGGGCGCGGCTTTGCCCGGCGGCTGATCCGCTCACACCGGATCGCCGAGCGGCTTGTTCACGACGTTCTTGGCGTTGAGTTTGAAGCGGGCGCCTGTGAGTTCGAGCACATCGTGAATCCCGACCTTGTAGACAGCATCTGTACCCTGCTTGGTCATCCCCGGGAGTGTCCGCACGGAATGGTGATACCGGAAGGAGATTGCTGCAGCCGTCACGCTCAGGTTGTGGAAAGCTCGGTAATTTCTCTCGACGGGCTCAAGGTTGGCCAGATCGCCAAAATAGCCTACGTGTACGCCCCGAATGATCAGCAGCTTCACCGTCTTGAAAACCTGCTCGTTCGGCCCGGTATGACGGTGAAGCTTCATCAGCGCTATCCATCCTTCGTCATCGAATGCGAGAACTCACTCATCGCTTTGGACGAGCAGGTGGCCGGGGACATTCAAGTCTGGATTACAGACGAGAGCAGGCAAAGACCCCACCCGCATGGGCGAAGGAGGAGGGGGCGTCCAGTTGGCCGCCCCGGCCGCAGGAACGGTACTTGAGATCAGCCGATAGCGTCGTTCCCCCGCTCGCCTGTTCTGATCCTGATACATTCGGCTAAATCGGATATAAAAATTTTGCCGTCCCCGATTTTACCTGTTCTAGCCGCTTGAATAATGGCTTCAATTGTCGGCTCAACAAAATCCTCGTTTACCGCGATATCGATCCGGATCTTGTCGAGGAGATTGATCTCGCTTTTTACGCCGCGGAAGGTTTCCGTATATCCTTTTTGCTGACCGCAGCCGAGGGCGGAGGTTACCGTCATCTTGTGTACGTCCGCGTCGAACAACGCTTTTTTGACTTCTTCGAGCTTGCTCGGCTGGATGAGCGTGGTTATCATTTTCATTCGATTACTCCAATTGCAGGCCGGCTGTGAGACAGCCTTTAGTTTATGATCTGGAAACCGGAATAGGATTGCATACCGTGCTCTCCGATATCGAGACCGCGGTATTCTTCTTCCTTCGAGACTCTCAGTCCGATAGTCAGGTCGATGAGCTTGAATATAAGACCCATTCCCACAAACACGAAAGCAGCGACCGACAGCGCACCGGCGAGCTGGATCCCCAGTTGGGTCAGACCGCCTCCGTAGAATAGGCCGTTATTGGCCACGCCGAGCGATTCCTGTCCAAAAAGCCCGATTGAGATCGTACCCCATAAGCCGTTGAGCCCGTGAACCGGAACCGCTCCAACCGGGTCATCTATCTTCAATTTGTCGAGAAGCCTGGCACCGAGGACGACCACGATACCGCCGACAAACCCGATTACTATCGCCGCCCACGGGTCGATGAACGCGCAGGGAGCGGTAACGGCGACAAGACCCGCTAGGGCACCGTTCATCGCCATGGAAAGATCCGCCTTTTTTGTCAAAGCCCAGATCAAACCCATCGCGGCGATACCGCCGGAGGCGGCGCCAAGGTTGGTGTTGATGGCGACACGCGCGATGAGATCCCCGTTGCCGACACCGAGTGTCGAGCCCGGGTTAAATCCAAACCAGCCAAACCAGAGAATAAAAACGCCAAGGGAAGCCAAGGGAATATTGTGGCCCGGGATCATGTTGGGACTTCCGTCAGCGCGGAATTTGCCTATCCGCGGTTTGAGCATGATTGTGCCGACTAAGGCGGCGATCCCGCCTGTCGTGTGTACCACCGTCGATCCGGCGAAATCGGCGAACCCGATGGAGGAAAGCCAGCCTCCGCCCCAGACCCAGTGGCCGACAATAGGATAGATAAGCGCCGAGATGAGGAACGAGTAGATCAGGTAGGCGGGGAACTTCATCCTTTCGGCCATACCGCCGGCGACGATTGTGGCGGCGGCACCGCAGAATGCGGCCTGGAAGAGCCAAAAGGCATACAGCGGTACATTCGCCCCGCTTTTCGCCCCGGCGAGAAACCAGCCGGTGAGGCCCATGAACCCGTTGCCCTGACCAAACATGATGGCATATCCGAAGAGGAAGAACCCCAGGGAAGCCATGCAGAAGTCGAGGAAGTTTTTAGTGAGAATGTTTGTTGCGTTTTTCGCGCGGATGAACCCCGCCTCAACCATTCCGAATCCGGCCTGCATGAAAAAAACGAGAAACGCCGCGAGAAGGACCCATACGGTGTCGAGACCGATAGCTATATCGGCTATGTTGATCATGTTGAACTCCTTTTGTAGTGATCCGGATAATTCTGATAGTAATAAGCAAGGAGCGTGCCACGCCGTTTTGCTTATTAACGGCCCTCTGCATGCGGGAGAATGAAGTGGTTGAGAAAAGGTTTAAATGCTTACCAGGAGGTTAATTAGAGAGATGTATGTCCAATGAGTTTTCCCGCTTCTCTGTTTCAACCCCGAATCCTGTCTCTGCTTATGCCACATTTTTGTAGCCTTTTAACCCGATTCAGACGTTTTGGTGGTTTTCCGGTCTACCTTTTTGTCTTTTTCAGCGTATCCGCGACAAAGAACAGCATGAACGCGCCTCCCGCGACACCGATGCCGCCGGCGGCAACCGACGCCGCGCCGAGGGTAAGTATTTCCGAGAGGTAGCCGATGACGGCGGGACCGATAAGGGCGCCAAGGGATGAGAAGAGAAACCAGAGGCTCAAGAATTGAGGCCCGTGACGTTTCGGTGATAAATCCGTACCCATAGTCATCACTATGCCGCTCCCGATACCGTTACCCAACCCATGCACGAGGCCGATGATGAGGAGCCCGGCGAAAGACCCGGCGACGGGGAGTATGAAAAAACTGACCGACATTATCACGAGCGCCGGAATCGCTGCCCACTTCCTTCCTTTTCTGTCCATAATTAGCCCGGCCGGGAAGAAGAGAGTCATATCCACCGCCGAAATAAGTCCCAGGATAAGACCGATCTGTGCGACGTCGAGACCAATTTTTTCTCCCCACAACGGAAAGATAACTTGCCTCGCCGTCCGGGAAACTCCAAAGGCGATTGTCACAAGCCCGGCGGTGAGAAAACTTTTCTTATGGCTGATGAGGACCTTGACGACCGTCGAAAGCCCTTCGCTTTTGTTTTCCGGCGTGGGTACATGCGTTTCTTTTGTCTTCCTGCTCACGAGGAAGTGGATGAGCACCAGAAAAATGATTCCGGCCTGCACGAGAAAGACCCAGGCGAGGCCAAGGTATTTGCCTATCACGCCGCCGATGATAGGCCCGATAAAGCCGCCGATCCTGCTGATTCCGCCTATCGTGGCTATCGCCCGTCCCCGCTGCTCCACCGGTACGACGGAGCGGACGTAGTGGACCCGCGAAAGCATCCAGACGGTCTGGGCTCCGCCCCGCAATAGGGTCGTGATGAGGAGAACACCAACGCCCCGGGCGAGTCCCGAACCAACCGATGTAAGCAACGCGAGGACCATGGTAAGAAGAAGAATCAACCGGTTGCCATATTTTGAAATGAGTATCCCTGAAGGAATATTCAGGATAAACGGCCCTATTCCCTTTGCCGCGACGATAAGACCGACCATGCCAAGACCCGCGCCGAGTTCCCGGGCGAATAGTGGAAGGACCGGGATAGACATGCTCCAACCTACATACATAAAGAATGCGGGGAGATAAACCTGGATAATGAGCGTGGTGACCTTTTTCACCGACGGAAAAAACTCCGCAGATGTCCAAATCTTTCCCGCGCGGAGGCGGTTTTACCGGGCTTATGCGCTTCCGAAGGTTCCGCCAAACTATCGGGCTCCGGCGGGACAACGCCGCCTGCATCGATTAAGTCTTTTATACTGCTGCCTCTGATCGAGTCGATGGCGCCGCGGACCATGACGTCAAAAAGCTGGCCTTTGGCGGAACTCGAGTCATGGTCTAAAGCGAGCGTCCCGAACACACACCGGGCGACCTCCTCCGCGGGGACGGCGCTCAGCTCCCGGGAAGGTACGTAGCCATGGCCTTTCTCCCCCGCGGGAATCAGAAGTTTGGCGTCCCGAAATTTCCGTATCAGATAGGCTACGTCGCGCTCGGTGATCCTGAGATGATTTGCCAGATATCCGTTTGACGGAGGTTTCGCGCCGGTGGTGAACTCCCGGGCGACAAGGAGATAGAGCTCGAGTCCGGAGCGCAGCATCTGTGCCGGTTCACGCGCCCATGTAGAGGAGGCAAAAGATCTCTTGCCCCGATTCTGGTGTACATAAGCAACCTCGAGGGAGAGGAGCACTATCGTCCAGGCCAGATAGAGCCATATTAGGAAAATCGGTATAACCGCGAGTGAGCCGTAGATGACCGAGAGCTTGATTATGTAATTCACCCAGAAAACAAAGATCGCCCTGGCAATCTCCCACAACACGGTACCTACTATCGCGCCGATGAGAGCACTCAAGGAGGCGACCCGCCCCGCCGGGATAAACCGGATCATGAAGAACAAAGCCGCAAAGAGAAAGATAGAGGGGAGTATCCGTATGAATACCCCCTGAATCCACCCCGTGTTTCCCGGCAGGATGGCGGCCAAAGATCCGCGGAGAATACCGGTCATGTTCAGCGCGATACTCAAAACAAAACTGCCTACAATAAGAATTGAAATATAGGTGGCGAATTTCCCAACGGCGTTCTTTCTAGAAACGGTGCCCCACACCGCGTCAAAAGTGCGCTGGATTCCGGCAAGGAGGAAAACGGAAGTGATCAGAAAAAAAACCAGACCGATAACACCGAGCCCTCGTGTGTTTTCCACGAAGCGCGAAATATAGGTGAGAATCTCTTCCTGTCGAGTGGGGACTAAGACCTTGATCAGGAACGCCTGGATCGATTCGACGACGGAGGTGAATGCGCCGAAGGCTGAGAAGAGTGAAAAGAGGAGCGCGGAAACAGGAATCAGGGCCAACAGCGACGTAAAGGCGAGACTAGATGCCCGGACCGGACATTGGTCCCGGTTGAACTCCCTCCAGAGGTGTACAAGAAAATCGGTAATTGGTTTTATAAAGCTTAGTTTGCGCATAACTAAGCACCTATTATACGAGTATTCGCTTGCCAAGCGCAACTTCACAGACTCACCAATAGTTGTTATGGTGTCTTTAAGGCCTTATCTGTTTCAACGATCCGTCGAGGAGAAAAAAATGGATTTTTCGCTCGCTCAACAGCTCACGTTAAAAAATGATTCTAAGGTCGTACTCATGATCTTAGACGGGCTGGGCGGTATCCCCGGCGGGCCCGACGGGAAAACCGAGCTCGAGGCGGCGTCCACGCCCAATCTCGATACCCTTGCCCGGGAAGGGATCTGCGGGCTTCATCAGCCGATCGGCACCGGGATTACACCGGGAAGCGGTCCGGCCCATTTGGCAGTATTCGGTTACGATCCCTTAAAGTACGAGGTTGGCCGCGGAGTGCTGGAGGCCCTTGGCGTGAACTTCGACCTAAAAGACGGCGACGTCGCCGCCCGGGGGAACTTCTGTACCGTCGACTCAAACGGTTTTATTACCGACCGCCGCGCCGGGCGGATTCCCACGACGAAAAACGCAGAGCTCTGTGAAATCCTCCGTACCGTGAAGGTGCCGGGAGTGGAACTGTTCGTGGAGCCGATAAAAGAGCACCGGCTGCTCCTTGTCCTTAGAGGGGAAGGGTTGAACGGCGCCGTGGAAGAGACCGATCCTCAGGCCGCGGGGAAGAAACCGCTCGAGCCGGTGGCTTTAGATCCGGCGGCGGAGAAAACCGCAAAAGCAGTCAAACAGTTTATCGCCGGTGCGGCGGAGGTGCTTTCATCGGCGAGCCCGGCGAATATGCTCACCCTCAGGGGATTCGCACGGAAACCCGACTGGCCTCCTCTACGCAATGTGTGGGGCGTAACCACCGCCGCCATCGCGGCATACCCGATGTACAAAGGCGTCGCGAAACTCGTTGGGATGGATGTGCTTGATACAGGAACCGAGTTAGAAGACGAGTTCGATACCCTCGTAGAGCGGTGGAACGACTACGACTTTTTCTACTTTCATGTAAAGCCGACCGACAGCGCGGGGGAAGACGGTGACTACGACAGGAAAGTATCGATCATCGAGCGGGTGGACAAGCAGATCCCCCGTCTTATGAAGTTAGGCCCCGGCGCGCTGATCGTCACCGGTGACCACTCCACGCCGTCAGTAATGAAAGCCCACAGCTGGCATCCGGTGCCCGCGTTTATCTGGTCTAAAATATGCAGACCGGATGCGGTGCAGGTTTTTGGGGAGAGAGCGTGCGTAGCCGGCGCTCTTGGACCCCGGCTCCCGGCCATCGATCTCATCCCGCTTGCGATGGCGAATGCCGGACGGCTCGAGAAGTTCGGGGCTTGACGATCAAACCGGCGCTAACCCGAGCTTTATAAGCACCTGGCCAAATACCGCCGGCGCGAGACTCATACCCATTACTACCACCCAGCCCATTCCGCCCGGCGGGCTCACACGGAGCACCGTGGATAGTCCCGGCAAGTAAACTGCCCCTGCAAGAAGGGCCGCACTGAGAACAAGCGCGAACCATACGAAACGGTTTCCCGTCACGTTGTTTCTGAAAACCCGGGACCCGCGCCCTCTCATATTGAACACGTGCCACAATTGTGCAAACGCGAGGGTGAGAAACGAAACGGTCACGGCCTCACGGGTCCCGAGACTCAAGGGGCCGAGCGCTATAACAAGGGAACCGAGAACCGCCAGGGAGATGAGCACGCTGAATACCGAAATTGCCCGCCATTGCCCCCCGGATACGATACTCAACGCGGGATTTCTTGGTCCGCGCCGCATCACCGAATTGTCCCCCTCTCCAACACCGAGCGCCAGTGCCGGGAAGATATCGGTTACCAGGTTGAGGAAGAGAATCTGGAGAGGAAGGATCGGGAGCGGTATCGTCATGAACGACGCGATAGAGAGCACGAGGATTTCCGCAATATTGCAGCTCAACAGAAAAACTATAAAAGCCTGGATGTTCTGAAATATCACCCGGCCCTGTTCGATCGCGGCAACGATCGTTGAAAATGCGTCATCCTTGAGGACCATGTCGGCGGCTTCCTTAGCCACCTGGGTTCCTCGCTCTCCCATCGCTATACCGATGTCGGCTTTTTTGAGTGCCGGTGCGTCGTTGACCCCGTCCCCCGTCATCGCCACGACAGCTCCCGATTGCTGATGGAGATCGATCAAATCCATTTTCTGTTTTGGGCTGACTCGGCTGAAGACTACTGTATCGAGCACTTCCTTTTTCTGCTCGTCGGTGAGATCCTCCGGCTCGACCCAATCGGAACCACGTATGGATTTCAGCTTTCCGGGCTCTGCAAGCCCTACCTGCACCGCGATTGATTTCGCCGTTTCGGCCTGGTCACCGGTTATCATGACGACGCGGATTCCGGCTGACCGGCACTGCATGATCGACGGGCGAACATCTTCCCTTGGCGGATCAAGATAGGTGATGAAGCCGAGAAAGGTGAGATTTTCATAGGGGCGTTCTATACCGGCTGAGTGTTTCTCCGCCATGGCCAGCACGCGTAAGCCCTCGCCGGCAAGCTCGTTGTTTTTATCAAGCCATCTTTCACGAAGAGGATCGGTAAGTGGTGAGTCTGAACCGTCGATCCTCAAAGAACTGCAGCCTGCGAGAACGGCTTCCGGAGCGCCTTTGACGGCGAAAAGATATTTCCCTTTGTCATGGTGCAGGGTGGCCATCATCCTTGTTTCCGAATCGAAGGCTTCCTCATTGAAGAGAGGCAATTCCTTCACAAGATCGTCCCGTCGGATACCAAGAGTCTCACCTAAGCGCAGCAGCGCCGTTTCCATCGGATCACCGGTGGTAAGAGAGGCGTTGTTGCAGAGTATACCGGCGGTGAGAGCCCCAATCACCGATTTTTCAGGAGCGCCAACCGCCGCATCATTGCTGATCTCGTAAACGGTTTGGGGTGTGATGATCTGCTTTGCGGTCATCCGGTTTTCGGTGAGGGTGCCGGTTTTATCGGTACAGATCACGCTCGTCGCACCTAAGGTTTCAACCGCCGAAAGCCGGTTCACAAGGGCGTTTTTCTTTGCCATCCGCCACATCCCTCTCGCGAGGGCTATCGTCGCGACGATAGGGAGTCCCTCGGGAATAGCGGCGACCGCAAGGGCGATAGCGGTCTCTATCATGAGAAAGAGTTCTTTCCCGGCGAGGATACCTCCCGCGGCGACGATAACCGCGATGCCAAGGGTAATCCAGATGAGTTTGTTTCCGAGTTCCCCGAGTTTTTTTTCGAGGGGTGTTTTCTCATCCTCCGTCCCCGCGACGAGGGAAGAAATGGCGCCGAGCTCTGTCTGCATCCCCGTCGAGGTGGTCACCGCCGTGCCCGAACCTTTAAGCACCTTTGTGCCCTTGTAGAGCATATTTGTCCGCTCGGCCAAAACGGTTTCCCCGGGTAAGGCGGTTATCGACTTGTTCACGGGCATCGACTCGCCGGTCAGCGAGGACTCGTCCACCTGGAGCCTGGAGGCTGAGATAATCCGCATATCCGCCGAAAGGATGTCCCCGCCCTCGAGGATTACGACATCTCCGGGGACCAGCAACTCCGCCCGGATCTCCTCGAGCCGGCCTTCCCTGCGCACCTTCGCGGTAACTTCGTTCATCGCCGAAAGAGCTTCCATGGAGCGGATGGCTTTGATTTCCGTGAAAAAACCGATGGCCGTATTGAGCACAATGACCGCGAGGATAGCCGACCCATCGATGATTTCGCCGAAAGCGTACGCGACAACGGCGGCGGCGGCGAGAAGTAAAACGATGAGGCTCTTGAACTGGCGCAACAGCACCTGGGAAACCGTCGTCTGCGCCTGTGTTTCCAGTTCGTTTGGTCCGTATTTTCCCGCTCTAATGATCGCCTCGCGGTTGGATATTCCTTTTTCAATGTCCGTTTCTAATGCGGTGATGACCTGATCCGGCCGCTTTTCCCAGGGTTGAGGAATCTCGTTCATGTATACCCTCCGAGGCGACAGGCTATTCCTGGTTTTTGATTTTGAGGTGGTGGGAGAGCAGGGCCGCACCGACGGCAAGATTCTCGTTTCGGACGATCACGTCATCGGGTACTTCAAGGCCCGTGGGGGCGAAATTCCAGACCGCTTTTATGCCGCGCATGATAACGTTGTCGCATACGGTCTGGGCGGCGGTTTTGGGTACTGTAAGTATCGCGATACCGATCTTATAGCTCTTGATAACACGGGGAAGTGATTCTATTGACAGGATCGTGAACTCACCGATCACCTGGCCGATACGCTCCGGAGCGCTATCGAAGATAGCCACCAACTTGAGACCGTATTCTTCGAAACCGGGATATTCGGCAAGGGCCGACCCGAGTTTTCCGGCGCCGATGAGAATAGCGGTGTTCTGGTAATTTATGCCCAGAAACTCACCGATGGCTTTCTTCAGCCCGATTACCGAATACCCGGACTTGGGTTTGCCCCGATGGCCGATGATCGAAACGTCCTTTCTCACCTGTGTATCGTCTACCCGCATGAACGTAGCGAGATACTTCGACGAGACATACTCTATTTTTCTTGATTCCAAATCCGTGAGTATCTGGTGATAGAGTGGTATTCTTCGCAGCGTTGGTTCGTGGATAGCCAAACCCCTTCTTTTTCTTTATGCTACTGAAAAAGTATACTATAGAAGGGCCTGAGTCAACGATTCCCGCCGCTTGCACAGTGCTGGTGTATCATCTATGGTATTCGCCAACCTATCCCCGGAGGATTCCGTGAAAAAATATTTTTGTCTCAGCCTTTTCCTCGTCACCGTCTTTTCCACTGCCGGAGCGGAGGATATGTCGCTCAAGATCTTGGTTCCCCAATTGACTTCGTCTATTCCCTTTCTCGAGATCGAGCGTCGTGACGCCATCGACGACGTTCTTCCGGGCGTCAAGATAGAAGTAGAGTTTTTCGCCAACCACGCACAAGCCTTGGCCCGGCTGCTCAACGGCGATGTGGATTTGATTTATACAGGCGCCAACGTCGGTTGGGAAAACCACTTCAGCGGCGGACCGGTGGTCATGATCGCTGCCGGTGTCTGGGGGACATCGTCCATCGTCGGCTCGGACCCCGATTATAAAGGCTTGCGCGACCTGGTGACCAAAAAGGTGGCCCTGCCTTTTCCCGGGGCGCCTTTGGATATTCAGATGCGGTATATCTTTGAAAAGAACGGGATAGACCCTGACCGGGAAATTCAGATCGTCTACGCGCCGTTTCCTCAAGCCGCCGGGCAAATTCTGGCCGGGCAGATCGATGCCGCGCCGCTGCCTGAGCCTCTCGCCACAACCCTGGTTGAAAATCAAGGTCTCTACCGTTACGAGAGGGTTCAGGACGCCTGGGCAAAGGTGAGCGGGGGCGATCCGCTGTCACCCCAGGTTGGTTTGTACACTACCGCCGAAACCTATCACGCAATCGCCGGTATCGTTTCGCGTCTTGCGGCTGAATGGCGGGAAATGAGTGAATACGTCACCGCTTTTCCCCAAGAAGCCGCCGATACCCACGCGGATAGACTCGGCTATCAAAAAAACATCGTCGCAAAAGCTTTGGAAAACACGATTCTGATGGTTCCTGACCGGGAGGAGAACCGCGCGAGGGTCCTTTCGTATATCGCCCTTTTGAGTACGGACCCTGAAAGAAGAGTTCCGGAGGATGTTTTTTTTGCCGAGTACTAATAAGGTACCTCCCGGGTCAAAAAACATCCTCATCGCCGCGGGAGTGCTGATAATCCCCGTGATATGGTTTGCGGCATCACGGATTGCCGGCGGATATATCGTCCCCCAACCGTGGACGACGGTGCACGACACGGTTGTACTTCTCGGAAAATCGGACGCCTGGCGGACCATACTTATTTCTATCGGTAGAGTCTGTTTTGGGTTCACCGCCTCTCTCCTTTTAGGCGCCGTGGTCGGCATCGCCTCAGTGAAACCCACGGTCGAATACCTGCTGCGACCCTTGATCCTGCTGATGCAGGGGGTGCCGCCGATCCTTTGGTCGATTCCGCTTATCCTGATCCTGGGGTGGAGCAAACTCACACCGGTGGTCGTCATCGCGCTCATTTGCTTTCCCCTGGTATCGACAACCTTGAGTGAAGGGATGCGAACGGTTCCCCGCGAATTGCGCGAGATGCTCGATGTATTCGCGCCCGGCTTTTTCCCAAGACTCCGTGAACTGATCTTGCCGCACCTGCGGCCGTTTATCGCCGCGGCGGTCAGGCTTGGCCTCGGTCTTGGTATTAAAGCTTCCGTAATCGCTGAGTTTTTCGCGGCCAACAACGGGATTGGGTTTGAAGTCCAGACCGCATATCAGGCTTTCCAGGTGCGAAAACTCTTTTCCTGGGCTTTCATTCTCATTCTGCTCATTTTTTTTGCCGACCTGGCCGTTCGTGCTGTTTTCAAAGTTATTGCCGGGTTTCCAGGTCCCAGGAAGAAACTCCCCAGGGGCCCCCTAGAGTCCGCGTCCGTAATCCAAAGCCGGATAAGCACCTATACCGACCGTCGAAGTATCGTTCTTAACAACGTTTCCTTTTCATATCCCGGTGGTGATGAGCTTTTTGCAGGTGTCGATCTTTCCGTGGGACCGGAAGAAACAGCCGTCGTGAGCGGTGAATCGGGCACGGGAAAGACCACGCTTCTCAAAGTCATCGCAGGCCTGGTACGAGCGTCCGGGGGAGAGGTTAACTCTCCCGGCGATTTAGGGTTTATGTTTCAGGATGACAGGTTTCTCCCGTCGCTCAACTCTGTTTCGAACGCCGCGCTCGGGCTCTACTACCGTGACCGCTCATGGGCTTTAGCCCGTGACTACGCGCGGTATCTCATGGAGCAGGTGGGTCTCGCGGGAAAAGAGCTTGCCTTTCCCGACGAGCTCTCCGGCGGTATGAAGAAAAGGCTTGCTTTTGCCCGGGGATTCGCCTGCCTGCCCGGGGCGCTGCTGCTCGATGAACCCTTTACCGGCCTGCATCACGAGGCACGGTCGGAGCTCTGGTCCCGTTTCAGCGCGCTCATCCGATGGCGGCCGGTACCCGTACTCGTTGTTACTCACTTCCCGGAGGAAGTCCCCCGGGGAGAACACACCTCGTTCTACGAGCTTTCCGGTAGTCCCGCCACGTTAAAAAAGTTTTAAATCGACTTTATTTTCGCGTAAATAAAAATGCCTATTGACTATTTTTTCACAATACGATAAATATATTGGTGAATTAATTCACGATATGGTAAAATCCTATTGCGATTTGGAGCACATATGAGCACTTCAACGGCAAACGATAATTACTTCACGTTAATATCAAGGCACCCCACGGAGCGATCATCCCTGATTCCCATTCTCCAGGAAATACAAAGTGTTGAAAGATACCTGCCCGTGGAGGGAATTTTTCAAGTGGCCGAATATTTGAAGCTTCCAGTCTCTAAAATTTACGGTGTCGCCACGTTTTATAACCAATTCAAGCTCGACAAACCGGGGCTTCACGAGATCCAAATTTGCAGAGGCACCGCCTGTCATGTAAACGGCTCTCTAAGCTTACTCGATATCATCTCAGCTGAGCTTGGCATAGAAGCCGGCCAAACCACAAAAGACGGTGTATTTTCTCTGGAAATCGTCGCGTGTTTGGGCGCCTGTTCGATGGCTCCGGTGATGACGATTGACGGCGAGTTCTATGGAAGGCTCGACCGGAAGAAAGTCCGCGCGATGTTCGATGGATTCCGGAACAAGGAGGATTGACGATGTACAAAATCGCCATCGGCATGGGAACCTGCGGCATCGCGGCCGGAGCAAAAGTGGTAAAAAACGCCGCGGAAAAATGGGCGGCCGCGCATGGGCTGGATCTGGAAATAATGCCCACCGGTTGTCTCGGTCTTTGTCAGGCGGAGCCGATCATGGATGTTTTTACCGGGGAAGGGAACAGGCTCTCTTTTGGTTCGGTAAAACACGAGGAGGTCGGGTTCATACTCGACGAAGTACTCGTGAGAAAACATCACAACATAGACGGACTCCTTGGGCAGCACGTTGACGGGAGCGCACCTCTTCCCGGTATTCCGCTTATCACCGATCATCCTTTCTTCCGCAAGCAGATGAAGTATGTGCTTCGTAACTGCGGCATAGTCAATCCGGAATCATACAATGAGTACATTGAGCGGGGCGGTTTTTCCGGTTTCAAACGGGCGGTCAAGCTTGGACCGCGGAAGGTGATTGACGAGATCATTGCCTCCGGACTTCGTGGACGGGGGGGTGGAGGATTTCCGACAGGAAAGAAATGGGATTTTGCCAGCCGTGAGGAAGCGAAACCGAAATACGTCGTGTGTAACGCTGATGAAGGCGACCCCGGTGCATTCATGGACAGATCACTTTTGGAAGGTGATCCGTTTTCTGTAATCGAGGGAATGATGATCGCCGGATATGCAATCGGCGCCGAACAGGGAATAATTTACTGCCGCGCCGAGTACCCCCTCGCGATCGAGCGCCTTAGAAAGGCGATTGATACGCTTAAAACCGAAGGAATGCTCGAGAAAGGCCTTGACGACGGTTTCGTGTTTTCACTCAAGATAAAGATGGGTGCGGGAGCTTTTGTATGCGGCGAAGAAACGGCCCTGATAGCTTCTATCGAGGGGAAACGGGGCATGCCGAGACCAAGACCGCCATATCCGGCGGTTTCAGGGGTCTTCGGCTCTCCGACAATCATCAACAACGTAGAAACACTCGCGAACATTCCTCATATATTAAGAGAAGGGGCGGGCGAGTTCTCCAGGATAGGCACCAAAGCATCGCCGGGAACAAAGGTGTTTGCCTTGACCGGGAAGATAAAAAATACCGGGCTTGTGGAAGTGCCGATGGGGATTACCCTTCGCGAGATAATTTATGACATCGGCGGCGGGATTGTTGACGGCGGCGATTTCAAGGCGGTACAGACCGGAGGGCCATCCGGCGGATGTATCCCAAAGGAACACCTCGACATCAAGATCGACTACGATACCTTGAAAACCATCGACACGATAATGGGCTCCGGCGGTATGGTGGTCATGGACGAAAACACCTGTATGGTGGATGTCGCTAAGTATTTCCTCTCCTTTACCACAAAAGAGTCGTGCGGCAAATGTATTCCCTGCAGGGAAGGCACGCAGAGGATGTATGAAATCCTCGAAGCCATCACGACTCCCTACTCGAAAATGGAGCGAGAGGAAGACAATCTCACCCGGTTCAACATGGTGATGAAGCTCGAGAATCTCGCCTCCGTCATCAAAGAGACCTCCCTCTGCGGTCTTGGGCAAACAGCCCCCAACCCGGTGCTTTCAACGCTAAAGTATTTCAGAGACGAGTATGAAGCCCACATCTACGACAGGAAGTGTCCGGCGAAACAATGCAAGGGATTGCTTACCTATACGATAGACACCGATGTTTGCAGGGCATGCACGCTCTGCGCGAAGAGTTGCCCGGCCGGAGCGATCATCGGTCAGACAAAGAAGGCGCACTACGTCATTGACGAGAAATGTATCCGATGCGGTAAATGTCTCGACACCTGCAGATTTGACGCCGTGCTGGTGAGTTAAAGGAGGTATGTCGATGATTCATCTTGAGATAAACAATAGAGCGGTTGAAGTCGAAAGCGATGCCACTATTCTCGAGGCTGCGAATGCCGCGGGAGTAAAAATCCCGACCCTTTGTCACCTGAAGGGGCTGTTTCCGAGCGGTGCGTGCCGTTTGTGTATCGTGGAAGTAGCGGGCAGGCCCGGGCTGATACCGTCGTGCTCCTTCCCCGTTCAGGACGGGATGAAGGTCTCTACCCGAACGCCAAAAGTGCTGAACGCCAGGCGGACCATTGTAGAATTGCTCCTCGCGAGCCATCCCTTTGAGTGCCTTACCTGCAACAGGAACATGCAGTGTGAACTGCAGAATCTCGCGGCGGAGTTCGAGATAAATGACGTTATCAATCGAGGGAAGACGAGACACCACTACAGCGATTTCTCCTCTCCATCGATTGTCAGGAATCCCGAGAAGTGCATCCTCTGCGGCCGGTGCGTCCGGGTGTGTGAGGAGATACAGGGCGTAAGCGCTATCGACTTCACCCGCCGGGGTTTCGACACGATGGTTCTGCCGCCCTTTGAATGGGATTTGAGTGAGACTGACTGTGTGAATTGCGGTCAGTGTGTCCTTGCCTGCCCGACCGGTGCGCTCCACGAGAACTCATCAGTTGAACGCGTGGTAGAGGCGCTCCTTGATGGAAAGAAGTACCTCGTTGCCCAAGCCGCGCCGGCAATCAGGGTATCGCTGGGAGAGTTTTACGGTTTGGCTCCAGGCGAAAATGTGACCGGCCGGATTGCTTCGGCCCTTCGAAGGATCGGTTTCAAAAAGGTCTTCGATACCGATTTCACCGCGGACCTGACTATCATGGAAGAGGGGACCGAGTTGGTGGAACGCCTTAAATCAGGAAAGAATCTGCCCATGTTTACCTCATGCTGCCCGGGATGGGTAAAGTTCGCCGAGCATAATTTTCCGGATATGCTCGACAATATATCAACCTGCAGATCGCCCCAGGCGATGATGGGTTCGCTTGTAAAAAGCTACCTGTCCGAGCAGGAAGGAATTGCCCCCGAGGATATCTTCATCGTATCAGTAATGCCTTGCACGGCGAAAAAATTTGAAGCCACCCGCCCTGAACTCAGCCGGAATGGAATTCCGGATGTGGATGCGGTTCTCACCACCCGGGAGTTTGCCCGGCTTATCGACCGTTTTGGTATCGAGTTCAATTCCCTTGATGAGGAATCTTTTGATGCGGTCCTCGGCGCCACCTCGGGATCCGGTGATATATTCGCGGCCTCCGGCGGCGTAATGGAATCGGCGCTGAGAAGCGCCTATAAGCTGATTACCGGAGACGATCTGGAAGAGATAGAGTTCACCGCGGTCCGGGGTTTCGAAGGCTTAAAAGAAGCGAAAGTGACAATAGATGGAAAACCCGTCAGTGTCGCTGTGGTAAACACTCTCCTGCAGGCAAGAAAACTTGTAGACAAGGTGCGCGCCGGAGAAGTTTCTTACGATTTTGTCGAGGTCATGGCCTGCCCGGGCGGGTGCGTCGGCGGCGGCGGCCAGATGTACGGTTATGACGACGAACGCATCAAAAAGCGGATTGCTTCTATATATGCCATCGATCGAAAAAGAAGCATACGTCTATCGTACAACAACCCGCAGGTAAAAGAGTTGTACAGTAACTTTCTGGACGAACCCGGTTCACGCCGGGCGCACCAATTACTGCATACAACCTATAGTCCCAGAGCCATAAAAACCTGATGAACAAGGAAGCCGCCGTTTACACAGAAGGCGAAAGCTGCAGGAAATGCTACTCGTGCGTACGTTCTTGTCCTACCAAGGCGATCGAAGTGCATTCCGGACAGGCTCTAATTATAGATCGATTGTGTATCTCCTGCGGCCATTGCGTAAATATGTGTTCACAAAATGCAAAACGGATCCGGTCGTCGGTGCCCGCTGTGCTGGACATCCTTGATGATCCCGGCGGCCGGTCCCGTTTTGCTATAATTGCTCCCTCCTTTCCCGCCGCTTATGTCGATGCCGATCCTGAGTGTGTTGTAGCCGCGCTCAGAGCCGCCGGTTTTGACGGAGTGTTCGAAACAGCTTTTGGGGCGGACCTGGTATCCTACGAGTATTACCGGCGTTTCGAGGGTTTCTCCCGGGCAGATGCGTCCGATTTCATGATCAGTTCTCCATGCCCGGCGATTGTGAGTTACGTTGAGAAACTGTATCCGGATCTTGTGCAGCATTTGGCTCCGGTGGTCTCTCCCATGGAAGCAATGGGCAGGGTCCTTCGGGAAACCGTGGATCCTGATTGCAAGATCGTATTTATCGGTCCATGCGTCGCAAAGAAAGAGGAGGCTCGCAGATCTAATATCGTGGATGAGGTCCTAACTTATAGCGAGCTCAATGAGCTGCTATGTATTAAACAAATCGATTATCGGACCGAAGAGCCTTCCCGGTTTGATCCTCCTCAAGCAAACCTCGGCAGGCTTTATCCAATAACCGGAGGCCTTCTCAAGGCGGCGTCGATCGACTCGGATCCCCTTGCAAGCCCGGTGTATACGGTCGAAGGACCCGAACGGATCTCAAGCCTTTTAAACGTGCTCGCCGATCGCGTGAAAATCGGAACACCGTTTACAAATAAGCTATTTGATCTCCTCTTCTGCGAAGGCTGCATTGCCGGACCGTTTATGCCGAACAGCCTTTCCTTTTTCGAGAGGAGACGTTACGTAATAAGTTATTTAAAAGATCGCCCGCTGGTACATGACATAGAGGAATGGGCGGAATTGAATCAATCGTATCTGGATATCGATCTTTCTAAAGATTTTTTCGCGTCAACGGTTATCGAGCCTATGCCGTCGGAAGAGGAAATCCGGCTGATTCTCGCAAAAACCAACAAGTTTGAACCAGCGGATGAGCTCAATTGCCGGGCTTGCGGGTACAATTCGTGCCGGGACAAGGCGGTGGCCGTAATCAGGGGCACCGCCGAGGTCGAGATGTGCCTGCCTTATCTCATAAGTCAGCTCGAGACGGCAATAACAGATCTTCAGAGCAATCAGACCAAGCTCATCCAGGCTGAAAAACTCGCTTCGATGGGACAGATGGCGGCCGGAATCGCGCACGAGATCAACAACCCGTTAGGCGTAGTGCTCATGTACGCGCACCTTCTCAACGAACAACTTGACGGCAATTCGACAGCCTCCGCGGACGTAGGTACGATAATAAAAGAAGCCGAACGAACCCGCAAAATTGTCAAGGGAATCCTCAATTTTGCGCGGGAAGAGAAGATGGAAAGAATCGAAACCGATATAAATAAACTCATTATGACCGCCACGGAAGCCCTTGAAGGCATCGTCACCGGTGGAAACGTAGAAATCGTGCTCGATCTTGATGAGAAACTCGGCGTCCACATGGTGGACCCGAACCAGTTGAGACAGGTCCTCGACAATATCCTCAAGAACGCGGTTGAATTCATGCCTGACGGAGGCCGGATAACGGTTCGAAGTAGAGAAGGAGAGGAAGCTTTCTTGATGAGGATTGAAGACTCAGGTCCCGGGATAGCCAAAGAACATTTCTCGCAGATATTCTCGCCGTTTTTTACGACCAAACCCGTCGGCAAAGGAACCGGGCTTGGATTGCCTGTCTGTTACGGAATAGTTAAAATGCACGGCGGCACTCTCGTGGCCGGTAATAATCCGGAGGGCGGCGCTTATTTCGAGGTTAAAATAAATCATTTTGTACGGGAGGAAAATTTTGCCCAGAATATTTATTCTTGATGATGATGAGGATCTCATATCCAGCCAAAAGATATTTCTCGAATCCCGGGGTTACACGGTCGATACGGCGAATACCATGGAAAACGCGCTCGATCTCATTCGTAATGGGAAACCCGACCTGATCCTTGCCGATCTGATGATGGAACACCATGATACCGGGTTTGTCTTTTGCAAAAAAGCCCGGGAAATCGAGGGTTTGAAAGAAATACCAATCCTCATGCAGACTTCGGCTTCAAAACAGTTGGGTTTTACCCTGAAAGCGACGACCCCAAAAGAGAAAGAGTGGATGAAGGTGGATGAGGTTTTGACGAAGCCCGTGCCCTTTGATCACTTGCTGGGCAAAATCGAACAGTATCTATCAAGATCCGGAAAATAACCGCCCGCTCCAGAGCTCCCGCATAACGATTATATTGTCCGCCCTGCGAAGGGCGGTTCTTCTGTGTGATACCGCCAGATAAGGTTGCCCCCTGCAGGGAGAATATCCGGTTCATGAGCTCCTTTTCGGTTTCGACGTCGAGGGCGCTCGAGAGATCGTCGAAAACCAGCAATTCAGGATCTCTGACGAACATACGAGCGGCGGCGGCCCGCTGAAACTGACCCCCGGACAACTTCACGCCCTTCGAGGCCAAGTTCCAACTCATCTATATCGCTTTCCATGACCGCGCTCCGCACGGAGTTGTTTATTTCTTCTTCACCGGCGTGGAGACCAAAAAAGGATGTTGGAGATCAGCGTATCGCTTGAACAACCTGGGGACCTGTGCGGTGTAGGCGGCCCTTGGGGGCACAAAGTGATCAGCCGGAGAATCTACAATGTCCCCTTATGTATCGAGAAATTATGCTCTTTCATGAAGAGGGCCTCCACCGGGAGCGATAATGCTATGAGGAGGGGAGGCGCCTGTCAATGATAAAAAAAAGGCGAGGGCCGGATGACCGGCCGCTCGCCAGGAAGGGGACCGGGCTGGTGGGGACCACCCGGCAACTTCCGCGGGGAACCGCTTCAAACCACGCGGAAGTGATATTTAATTATAATTATCGCCGTATTTCTAACTTGACCTCTTCTCCCTGTCGATTGAGGACAAGCCCGTAACTTTTCGTTTTGGAGTCGTTTAAGATCCGGTACAGATCAGAGACATTCCCTACGGGATTACCGTTGATTCTCGAGATGATGTCTCCCCCTCTCAAGCCCGCTTCCGCGGCTGAACTTCCTTCATCGACGCTGCCGATAACGATGTTTCCGGCGTCTTTGGCTATCTTCATACTTACCCTGAGGTCATCGGTGAGGGTTACCGCCGAAAAGCCCGGCCAGATCTTGTCCTTGTTGGAGCTGAGCCTCTCATCGTCGCGGACGGCTATGGTAACCGGGGCAGTGAACCCTCTCCCGCCGCGAAGTACTTCGAAATCAACGGTGGTTCCGGGAGCGATATTGCCGACGATCACGATAAGATCATCTCGGCCCTTCACTTTTGCTCCCGCGATTGAGGTGATGTAGTCCCCCGCTAAGATTCCTGCTTTTTCCGCGGGTGAGTTTGCAATCACACCAAACACGAATCCACCGGTCGCCCCGCTAAGCCCAAGTTCTTCCCGGAGAGTCGGCATGGCCTCACCAACGGTAATTCCGAGCCAGCCGTACTGGACCTTTCCGTCGGTGATAAGAGCTTCCACAACCTTTTTCGCGTTGTTGATGGGAATTGCAAACCCGATACCGATGTTGCCGCCCGACGGGCTGGCTATCCAGGTATTGATCCCCACAAGCTGACCGTAGATATTCACCAAAGCTCCGCCAGAGTTCCCCTGGTTGATCGCCGCGTCCGTCTGGATATAGTCGGTAAAAGCGACCGATCCACCGGAGTCTGCGGTCTCTCTGCCGATGGCGCTTACGATACCTGCGGTTACCGTCGATACGAAACCGTATGGATTTCCAATCGCGAGCACCCAATCACCAACCATGAGCGTATCCGAGTCGCCTACCTCGGCAACGGGGATATCTTCTTTTGTCTTGAAAACGACAACGGCAAGATCACGTCTGGTGTCCGAGCCCACGAGCTTTCCCTCGTACTTTCGCCCGTCCGCTAAGGTTACGGTGATTTCCTCCGCTTCGCCGGCGACGTGGTTGTTGGTGAGTACGTAAACGTCACCGTTTGAGCGGTAGATGATCACCCCCGATCCAAGACCGCTCCTCCTGAACTCCTGAGGAACCGTGTTTTCATTCGAATCGGGCTGCCTGAAAAAGAAACTGAAAGGTGATTGCCTGCCTGTTGTCTGGGTCACAATATCCACCGTTTCGACTTCAACGACGACGGGCAGCACCTTCTGGGCGACCGAGCGAAAGGAGTTCTGCATTTCCACTAGCATTCCTATCCCCGGATCCGGCGATACCGGCAAAGGTGCCGGCTCAGCGAAAATTGTATTTCCCCGGTTATCGGTATCCGATTTTCCCGATGCAAAAACTTGCCCGGAAAAGATCAGACCCGCCGCGGCAGTGAGAAGCAGCACAGCTGTAATGCGTTTCATGGCGCATCCTCCAATAAAGGTTTCTAAAAGTGAGTATAAACAGAGAATATTACAGAAACCTTTCAGAAGGATTACAGTTTTGTAATGTGACGGTAAACCGCGCGCCTTCGCCGGGGCGGCTTTCGGCGGCGACGGTTCCGCCGTGGGCTTCTATGATCGCTTTTACCAGGCCTAAGCCCAGACCGAGACCCGGGGCGGATCTGCTCTTGTCTCCCCTGAAAAGACGCTCCCAGATGTGCGGGATATCTTCCGGCGGTATTCCGATCCCCGTATCGGCGACGGTTAGGGTGGGGAGACCGGGTGCGGTGCTCACGGAAACATCGATCCTGTCTCCGGGGCGGGTATACTTTACGGCGTTGTCGAGCAGATTGGTCACCGCCTGCCTTATCCTGTCCACGTCGACGGCCACCGTAACCGGACCTCCCCCATCGTATCGGAGAGCCACTCCCTTCTCTTCGGCGAGGTAACTGTAAAACTCACACAGGTCGGCGACGATATCGGAGAGATTGACGGTTTTCCTGTTTAGTTTCATGACACCTGACTCGGCCTGTGAAATATCCATGAAGGCGTTCAGCATCGCCCGGATATGTTCGGTTTCCTCCACCGCGCCGGCGAGCTGTTGAGATGTTTCGACATCGTTATTGTCCGCCGAGGATGCCGCCTCGAGCTTATGCCTTAATCTGGTCATCGGTGTTCGCAGGTCGTGAGCGACGTTGTCGAGGGAGGTTCTCATTCTGTCGAGGAGCGACTCGATCCTCTCGAGCATCCTATTGAAGAGATCGGTTAACTCGTCGAGTTCGTCACCTCTGCCGTTGAGAGGCAGCCGCTCATCCATCCGGCCGGTTTCAATGATCCGCCGTGTGACGGTTATCAGCCGGTTTATCGGTCTCAAGGCCCGGGTCGAAAAAAAGATACCGCCTGTAAAGCTCAATGCGATAATCGGAACGAGGACAAGCAGGTAGATCGATCTGAACCGGGAGAGGAGGATCTGCCGTTTTGCGCTGCTGGTACCGATCTGCAGGATATTACCGTCGGGCAGGAGCGCTGAGTTGACATCAAGGTAGCTTTTCCCCACCGCGGCGGGAATTTTGATCGGGTTCTCGGTTCCCAGGGGGACCACCTTCTCGAGATTTCCAATCAGGTATGATTTCCACGACGAAGGATAGTAGAGCGCGAGCGTTTTATTCGTGCTCGAGGCGATACGCAGGAGAAACGGGTCGTAATCAGTGAGAAAGGTTTCGATATTCAAGGAGCGCTGAACGGCGACCGCGCCGCCTGTACCGTAGACCGCCCAGAACTCGATAGTCCTTGCATCGAGGCTTCTTACGTCTTCCCTTACCAAGGCGTTGTATTGAAAAAGATAGGAAACCGAAAAGAGTGCCGCCGACGCTAAGATGAAAATCCCCGAGAAAAGCGCGGCTATTTTAAAATTAAGAGATTTTAAGAACATAACCGACGCCTCTGACGGTATGGAGTATTTTGTCAGGAAAGTCTTTGTCGAGTTTGCTTCTGAGCCGGTGCACGAGCACATCGACGACGTTTGTCTGGGGATCGAAATTATAGTCCCACACGTGCTCGAGGATCATGGTCTTCGAGACAACATTCCCGGCGTTCCGCATCAGGTACTCGAGGAGTGCGAACTCCCTTGGCTGTAGATCGATGGAATTACCGTTCCTTGTAACTTGCCTGGACAGCAGATCCATCGATAGGTCGCCGACCGAAAGTTCGCTTACCGGCCGCCCTAAGTTCGAACGCCGTATCAAGGATTGCAGCCTTACGAGTAATTCCGAGAAGGAAAACGGTTTTGTTAAGTAATCATCGCCGCCGGATTTCAAACCGCGTATCTTGTCGTCTATGGAGTTCTTCGCGCTCAGGATGATAACGGGTGTGAGAATCCGTTGCCCGCGAAGTTTTTCGATTACGGTGATCCCGTCCATCCCCGGGAGCATGATATCCACTATCATCGCGTCATAGGCCGCCCCGGCGGCCATGTGATACCCCTCATCACCGGTGGCCACGGCGTCGACGGTAAAACCCGCCTGACTCAAGCCCTTTGACACATAAGATGATATCTGTTTGTCGTCTTCAATCATAAGGATATGCATAACGGTATTCTACTCTTCCTTCACGACGAATTTATACCCGTATCCCCTGACGGTGAGAATATGGATAGGGTGCTCTTTCTCGCCGATTTTCTGACGCAGCCACGCGACGTGTACATCGACTGTTCTTGTCGACGTCTGAGTGTCGTATCCCCAGACCTCGTCTAAGAGCTCGTTTCTGCTGCACACCCTGTTTGGATGCTTGAGGAAAAACTCGAGCAGACGGTACTCCTGGGCGTTCAAAGGTACCGGGTCGCCGTTGTCCGCGAGCTCCTGGGCTGCCGTATCCAGTACGAAATTGTCAAAGGAATAACGCGCCCCCATAGCTGTTTTTTGAAGCTTAGGCATGGCCGATCTTCGGAGGAGCGCCTGTATCCTGGCAAGGAGAATCTGCATGTCGAAGGGTTTGGTCAGGTAATCATCGGCTCCTGCGCGTAAACCCACTACCGTATCGATGTTCGATCCTCTTGCGGTAAGCATCAGAATTGGAGTGTGGATGGACGCTTCCCGCAAGTTTTGACACACCTGGAAACCGTCCCGTCCCGGGAGCATGATATCGAGTACGATCAGATCAAAAGCACCCTGTCGTGCCTTTTCCTCGGCCCGCACTCCGTTGGGTTCGGTTGTTACCGCGAATCCCTCATCTTTGAGCCTGTCGTCCAACGCCAGGAGCAGACCCGGTTCGTCCTCCACAACCAGGATATGCTGCTTCACCCTACACCTCCATCCTGACCGGGATTTTCACGGTGAATCTGGCGCCTTGTCTCATCGCCCCCGCCATCTCCGCGTACGGGCTCTCCACGGCTACCTGCCCGCCGAGCTGTGTCGACACCCTGCGGACGATGTGGAGACCAAGTCCGCTTCCCGGGACCTGGCCGGACCTGCTCCGCTCGCCCCTGGCAAACGGTTCGAAAATACGTTTCACCTCACCCGGTGGAACACCCGGACCATCATCTTCGATTATCAGAAAGAGCAAGCGGGGCGGTCTTGTTCGAATTACCACTCGTACCTCACCGCCGGTTTCTTCATTAATTCCGTGATGAAGGGAGTTGACGATCAAGTTTTCCGCAATGATCCGTAAAGCGTTCGGATAGCTTTGCACTATATTTATCCGTGTATCCTTTGACAGGACGATTCGCGCCCCCGCTTCCTCGGCCGCTGGAGCAAGGTTCCTGATAAGCTCCTCAAAAAAACTGTTTAGATTCACAGCCTCCGCATGCATCGAACTTACATCCATCGACTCCATACCTGAGAAAAACAAGATGCTCTCCACCATTTTGCCCAACCGCTGCGATTGGGTCTGTATAATATTGCCGTATTTCTTGACTCTATCCGGGTTGTTCACTATCCCCCTGGCAAGATTGTCCGACGTCGCGTTTATCACGGAGAGGGGTGTCCTGAGCTCGTGACTCATCGAAGTTACGAAATCGCGTTCCCGGCCTCTGAGCCTGTCCGCCCGTCTAAGAAGGACGTAGAGAACGAAATACGCGGCGAGCAGTACCACAAGCGTGCCGGCGCTCAAGAGCAGGCTCGAGAGCATTCTCCATCGCATTACCGATTCAAGGGGTCTGTCGGGATAGAACACCTCGAGCACGGGCCCGTGCAATCGTATCTCCCTCCGGGCGAAATCTCCCGGGTCGATACCCGGAAAGCCCAAATTCTTAAGAAACCAGAAGCGGGAGATGGGATTTTCTATCGCTCTATCACCCGTCCGGCTCTCCCCCCTCCCTTCGTCCCGGGGCGGCCTTCCTTCACTGCTCAGCAGGAGACCGGGAAGAACGGGAATCACCAGTTCCGCCGCTCTCGCGGCTGCCCCTTGTCCCATGTTTGAGTAAAAAACCTCACCCGGTTCTGTAATTCGTAATCCATAGCGACCTATATATTTCTCCAAGTATTCAGGGAGGACCTCGCTGTAGAACAACTCCCTATCCACCTGTATCGCCAGGAACGCCGACGGGTCACCGGATTTGTCGCCGGCGGGAGAGAGAGGGAATATAAAGTAGCCTTTCGACAGGAGAGGCGGGTAGCTTCTCCTGAACGCGTCAGCGGAGCTGCCTACAGAAAGATAGCGCTCGTAGAGATCAAAATCCGGCGGCGAATCCGTGCTGACAAAACCCTCTTCGCTTTCGTTGAATAGCAGATACGGTTCGCCCGCGACCGCGGGTATAACCAGTATATTCACAAGCAAGTCAGGGAACCGGCTTTGGGTTTTCCAGAAAGCGATCGATTCGTTTACATCATCCCAGTTTTCATTGTTGATATCCATCTGGGAAACATAGGAAAAGGAAATAAGCACGCGGACTTCATCAGAAGCCGCCTCCAGAGCTCTTTCTGTAGAGACGTACATCTCGTCGAGTATCCGCTTTTCTTCAACCGCGGCAGCGGTGTTGATCCACCGATACTGGTAGTACCCGAGTCCAATCGTCCCGGCAATCAGCAGTATCCCGAAAAGCTGGAAGTAGAGATGTTTCGGCTTCCTCAACTTCATGGATACAGTGTAATCCCTCTTCACACCGGTTAAAAGCGAAATCCGTGGTGTTCAACAGCTGTTTTTACACAGTTAACATTCCTTTTACGCGTGGTTAACCACACTCATCCAACCGGTGAGGTATCGTTCACCAGGTAAGGAGAAGAGCATGCTGGAAGAAAGGTCAAAAATCGTAAATGAAGCAAACATAAAGCCCTTCAAGACACCGCAGCAGAAGAAGCAGAAGTGGATCGCACTTATCGTCGTTTTCTCCATACTGGTGCTCACCGGCGCGGCCTACCTGCTCCTGGCCCCAAAGGGGGAGAGCTACAATTTGAAGAGTTACTCAACGGCGGTGGTTCAGATGGGTGACCTTGTGCAGACCACCCAGGCAAGCGGTTCGGTTGATATTCCCGTGCAGATACAGGTGGCAAGCCCGCAGGCGGGTAAGGCGGACGAGCTGTTTGTCACCGAAGGGGACACCGTTTTCAAGGGAGAAGCGCTTGCGCGGCTCGATGTTCCCGATTTGTTCGAACTGCTCGACGACCTCAAATCGGATCTCGATTCGGCGAAGAGGAGTTACGAAAAATCGGTGCAGCAGAGCCTGATAACGAATAAGCGTGCGGAGCGCGACATCGCGGCTTTGAAGAAAGACATCGCGGAGGCACAGGAGGAGCGGGACAGGTTGGCCGAGCTTGTAAAGATAAACGCATCACGTAAGTCCGATCTGGAAACCGCCGAAAAACAGGTCGAAGACCTAAGGGACAATAAAACTGAAAAGGAGCTCCAACTCGAAGAGAATACCACTCTTCAAGCGCTTGATAACGAGATCAATAGTGCGAATATAGCGGGAATAGAAACAAAGATTGCCAGGCTCGAAACCGAGATCGAGGAAGCGACGATCAGGAGCCCGATGAGCGGCGAGGTCCTGGAAATCGATTCTACCATCGGAGTCCCCGGCAGTAGTGTCAAATCCGGGCAGGTGCTGTTTACGATCGTTGACCCTGATTCGGTTATCATCGAGCTCGACGTTAATGAGCAATACGCCTCCGCAATCACCGCGGGCAAGCCGGTAACCCTCACCATCAACAACGTAAAGAGTGTCGGTACCGTTGCCAGCGTCGGGCAGGTGGCTCAGCTGTCGAGTGACGGGCTCGGCGCCACGATTACGGTCAAGATACGTCCCGCTCCCGATAGCGGTGAACTGCTCCAGGGATCGACCGTTGTCGGCGTCTTCGAGCTCGGGGTCAAGGAAGGAACGCTTCTGCTGCCGAGGGGACCCTTTCTGACAACGGGAAGCCAGCGTTACCTGTATGTCATAAACGGTAATTCCGCGAAAAGGACCGATGTGACCTTTGGGGAGGTCCAGGGGAACAATATAGAGATACTCAAAGGGGTAGAGGCCGGGGACGAGGTCATCACCAGCGGGTATCAGAACTTTATCGAGTTCTCGAGCATACAACTGTCAAAAGGAGAGTGACATGAGCATGATTACGCTTGAAAAAATCGACAAAAAATACGACCTCGGTGAGGTGACCGTCACGGCCCTTGATGAAGTGTCGCTCAACATCGCAGAAGGCGAGTACATCGCCATTATGGGTCCATCGGGATCAGGAAAGTCGACCCTTCTCAATATACTAGGAATT
>FLOH01001467.1_pt1 | contig 36929 bp, 42 predicted proteins | sample 756751 | NCBI WGS metagenome assembly FLOH01 (sample SAMEA4026879, study PRJEB14308) | marine metagenome | biome: coastal water; material: water | depth 74 m
CACCGACAAAATACCGTGCGTTTCAACAAACAGCAGGCAAAACCGGCGCTGCGCTTAAGTCAATGCGCCCCGCCAAACTGGCCTGTCAGCTCCGGGCGAAAACACACGCATTGCGCAAATCCCCATAGCAACTATCGATCCACCCAGACCAACCCCGCGATTTCCCGCTTGAGTGCTTCTCCGACGCCAGGCAACGCCACGCGTAACTCAAACGCCGCGCCTGTGGCGTCCGAGAAACCTACACCATAGCGGACTTTCGCTGCGGACGGCATAAAGGGCAGCTTTGGGCCGGAAGTCATCAATCTCCGAAAATAACCGGCGGCACCTTAACCAGCCCAACATAACCTCAACACCTTCCGATCAATCAATCCCGACCCTAACTTTCCGACCGCCCGAACCCGTCAACGGCCGCCGCGCAATCCTGAAAAAACGCCGTCATTGGCCGCGTCAATGTGGACCGGTCAGCCCATGCAGCCCCGCGCGCGCACAAGTTCTTAGCCAATTGAGGATCAACCCCAACCTTGTCGTATTTCATCGCGTCAGCCACATTGACCCATCCTGCCGCCATGAACCGCAAGTGGATCAATTGCAGCCGCTGCACCATGTGAAAGGTGATAAAGTCGGTAAGGTAAGCCAGCTCGGCAGCTTTATCAGCGGCGGGCAGAAGGTATTCAAGGATCGGCACAACAACCTCGGGGCCAAGCGGCCAGAACTCGTCACCAGCCAGCCAGGCGAAATCTTCCATGCCCTGACGGCGGCCGCAATGTTCCCAATCAAACCAGTAGACTTGCCCGTCAGCCCCGATTGACCCGTTTCCGGGCCGGGAATCCCATTTGATAAATCTTGTGGCAGGCACAGTCAGGCGCGCCGTCAGGGCATCTATATCCAATTGCGGGTGGTCAGTTCCGTACCTGTCAGCCACTGTCAGGGACGAGTTGATCAGCCCGCGAACCCAGCTTTCATTTTCGCCCAACGCCGGAACAACCGCCGCAAGATCTGCCTTTGCCGCTGCGGTGTGTATACGCAGCAAGCTTTCGAACGTGTTTTCTGCCAACGCCAGCTGCCCAATGGCACTCTCTTGACGCATCGTACTGGTCAGACGCTTTGAGCCGACATCTTCCTGAAAGAACAACTGTTCGGTGCCACCCAGATATTTCGGCACCGGTGCGCCAAGTTCAGACAGGCGTTTAAGCACCTCGACCTCCATCCGCATGCGTCCGGGATATATGCGCTGCGTGGCAATGATTGATTTGCCGGGAAAATGCACCCTGAAACTGACGCGGGATTTGCCACCGGGGGCGGTGACTTTTTCAACCGGCAGACTAAAAATCTTTTCACAGATTTCGGCGATCTGCTCCGGCTCCAATCTTTCGGAATTTTCTGCCAAGGGTGCCTTATCCCTTTTTGTTTTCAAGGACTCTATACCGGCGACCGCGCAAGAAAAACATCTTTCCGATCCAGGGCCACGGCTTTCTGACATTGTGATCTAAGGCTGGCTTTCCTTGAACATCCACTTAATCCATGTCAGGCTTAACCTTCTGCCCCATGTGAAACCCGGAGTTTGGTTAAATGTCGGTACCTTCCACAATCGGCCCTGTCGCTGTACCAATGGCGAACGGCAAGCCGCAGCCACACAACATCCGCAATCCCGGTATGGCGCTTGATCTTGATTGGGTGCGCGGTGTGCAAGTCAACACCAGTGCCGTCGAGCGGCGCACCGCCAGCCTGCCGGGGCGGCGTTCGGTCAAGAAAGACTGGCAGGCGGCGTGGTTGCTGAAAGCGGTTTCCCTGATCGATCTGACGACCCTGTCTGGCGATGACACTGAAAACCGGGTGCACCGATTGTGCCGCAAAGCGATGCAGCCTGTGCGCCAGGATTTGCTTGAAGCACTTGGAATGGGGGATCGCCATCTGACCACGGGTGCGGTTTGCGTGTATCATGAAATGGTGCCAGCGGCGGTTCGCGCGCTGGAAGGCTCCGGCGTACCGGTCGCGGCGGTTTCGACCGGCTTTCCGGCGGGGCTGTCGCCACTGAACCTGCGGATTGCCGAGATTGAAGCCTCGGTCAAAGCCGGGGCGCACGAGATTGATATCGTGATTTCCCGCCGCCATGTGCTGACCCAAAACTGGCAGGCGCTTTATGACGAAATGCGCGCCTTTCGCGCCGCCTGTGGTGATGCGCATGTCAAGGCAATCCTCGCCACCGGTGATTTGCAGACGCTGCGAAATGTCGCCCGTGCGTCGCTGGTTTGCATGATGGCGGGTGCAGATTTCATCAAGACCTCGACCGGCAAAGAAGGGGTAAATGCCACTTTGCCGGTGTCGCTGGTTATGGTGCGGCAAATCCGGGATTATCTGGATCAGACCGGTATCAGGATCGGTTTCAAACCGGCAGGCGGGGTTTCCAAGGCCAAGGATTCGATCAATTACATGGTGCTGATGAAGGAAGAACTGGGGCTGCCGTGGTTGCAACCTGATCTGTTCCGTTTCGGCGCGTCCTCGTTGTTGGGCGATATCGAACGGCAGTTGGAACATCATCTTACGGGCCGGTATTCGGCCGATTTCAGACATGCGATGGGTTGAAAACATGCACATCCCCGAAATTTTTGATACGATGGAATACGGCCCCGCGCCGGAATCAGCGGCCGAAGCCACGAATTGGCTGGCGCAGCACCATGCTGCATTTGGCATGTTCATTGACGGCGCGTTCACCGATCCTGCAGACGGTTTTGACACCCGCAATCCGGCAAATGGCCAGGTTCTGGCGCAGATCACACAGGCCAAGACGGCGGAAATTGATACCGCTGTGGCCGCCGCGCGCCGTGCCCAACCAAAATGGGCATCGCTTGGCGGGCATGGCCGCGCGCGGTTCCTGTATGCGCTGGCGCGGTTGCTGCAAAAACACGCCCGTCTGTTTGCAGTGGTCGAGACTTTGGACAACGGCAAGCCGATCCGCGAAAGCCGCGATATCGACATTCCACTGGTCGCACGGCATTTTTATTATCACGCCGGGGCCGCGCAGTTGATGGAAACCGAAATGCCCGGCCAACAGGCAATCGGCGTGGCAGGCCAGATCATCCCGTGGAATTTCCCGCTGCTGATGCTGGCCTGGAAAATTGCGCCTGCCCTTGCGATGGGCAATACGGTGGTTCTGAAACCGGCGGAATATACGTCGTTATCCGCGTTGCTGTTTGCCGAAATTTGCGTCGAGGCAGGCCTGCCCAAAGGCGTGGTCAATATCGTCACTGGCGATGGCCGCGTCGGCGAGATGATCGTCAACCACCCCGGCATCGACAAAATAGCCTTTACCGGATCAACCGAAGTTGGCCGCAAAATCCGCGCCGCAACTGCTGGTTCTGGCAAATCGCTGACGTTGGAACTGGGCGGCAAGTCACCGTTTATCGTGTTTGACGACGCGGATTTGGACTCGGCCGTTGAAGGCTTGGTTGACGCGATCTGGTTCAATCAAGGGCAGGTTTGCTGCGCTGGTTCGCGACTTTTGGTGCAAGAAGGCGTGGCAACTTCGCTTTATGCAAAACTGCATTCGCGAATGGACAAACTTCGGCTAGGGGACCCCTTGGATAAGGCGATTGATGTCGGCGCAATCATTGATCCGGCGCAATTGCAGGCGATCACCGAAATGGTGGATAGCGGTCTGGCGGATGGCGGCACGATTTACCGCGCCAACACGCCGATCCCGACGACCGGATGCTATTATCCCCCAACGCTGATTACCGGCTTGGAAAGTGCCTCGCGGCTGATGCAGGAGGAAATCTTTGGCCCGGTGCTGGTGGCAATGACCTTTCGCACTCCGTCCGAAGCCGTCTCTTTGGCCAACAACTCGCGGTACGGGTTGGCGGCGTCGATCTGGACGGAAAATATCAATCTGGCGCTGGATATCGCACCCAAGGTCAATGCCGGGGTGGCATGGATCAACTGTACCAATCAGTTTGACGCCGCCGCCGGATTTGGCGGGCGTCGCGAAAGCGGTTTTGGCCGTGAAGGTGGCCGCGAAGGGCTGTTCGCTTATACCAAACCCAAGGCCAAAGCCAAACCACTGGCGCGGATCCAAGCCTATAAAGGCGAGTCTGGTCCGGCGGATGCAGCACTTGACCGGACCGCGAAGAATTATGTCGGCGGCAAACAAGCCCGACCCGATGGCGGATATGTCAAAGCGGTCTACAGCCCCAAAGGGCATTTCCTTGGCCATGTCGGCGCTGGAAACCGCAAGGACATCCGCAACGCAGTCGAGGCGGCGCACAAGGCGGCTGGCTGGGCCAGGACGACCGGACATTTGCGCGCACAGATCCTTTTTTATATCGCTGAAAACCTGTCAGCCCGGGCTGGCGAATTTGCCCACCGACTGGCAACCATGACCGGCAACAAAGGCCACGCAAAGGCCGAGGTTCAGACCAGTATCGAATGCCTGTTCACCTATGCAGCTTGGGCCGACAAATACGACGGTGCCGTGCATAACGTGCCGATCCGTGGCGTCGCCCTGGCAATGAACGAACCGGTCGGCGTCATCGGCATCGGATGTGCGGATGAAGCGCCTTTGCTGGGCCTGATTTCAACTGTCGCACCGGCGATTGCGATGGGGAACACCTGTGTTGTTGTGCCGTCAGACGCCTTTCCACTGGTCGCGACAGATTTTTATCAGGTGCTTGATACCTCTGATTTGCCGGGTGGTGTGGTCAATATCGTCACCGGCGCGCATAGCGATCTGATGAAAACCCTTGCGGCGCACGATGACGTGGATGCGGTCTGGTATTTCGGGTCAGACGATCTATCGGAAATGATTGAAAATGAAGCGGCGCATAACCTGAAACGCACATGGGTAAATCAGCAATGCGCGCGTGACTGGACCCAGACAGACGCGCAGGAATTTTTACGGCACGCAACAGATGTGAAAAACATCTGGATCCCTTACGGAGAATGAACACCTTGAATACTTTAGAAATCCTTGATCGCCTGATCGCCTTTCCAACGGTCAGTCGTGATCCCAACCGCGCGCTGATCGACTGGGTGGTGGCGCTGCTGGCTGAACACGGAATTGCCAGCACGCTGATCCCCGATGCAAGCGGTCACAAGGCCAATCTATACGCCACCATCGGCCCAGTCGACCGCCCCGGCGTGATGTTGTCAGGCCATACCGATGTTGTGCCGGTCGATGGGCAGGATTGGGCCAAGCCACCGTTTGAACTAACGCAAGCGGACGGCAAGGTTTTTGGGCGCGGCACCGCCGATATGAAGGGGTTTTGTGCGGCTGCAATCAAAGCGGCGATCATGGCGTCCAAGCGGGATCTGAAAACGCCTTTGCACCTGGCGCTGTCTTATGACGAGGAAATCGGCTGCATCGGCGTGCGGTCCCTGGTGGATATGCTGGCCGCGGCTCCGCTGCGGCCAATGATGTGCATTGTTGGCGAACCAACCGGCATGCAGGTGGCGTCCGGCCATAAAGGCAAGGTCGCCTTGCGGGCGACGTGTAAGGGCGAAGAGGGCCATTCGGCGCTGGCGCCTTTGGCGATGAACGCGCTGCATCTGGCGATTGATTTCGGCAATGCTGTGCGGGCAAAACAGGCAGCGATTGCTGCGACCGGGCATAAAGACCACGATTACGACGTGCCGTATACGACGCTGCATCTGGGCAAAATTGCTGGTGGTGAATCGTTGAATATCGTTCCAAATCTGGCGACGGTTGACTTTGAAATCCGCAATCTGGCGGAAGATGACCCACAGGCGATCATCGCTGAATTAGCGGCCGAGGCGGCCAAGATTGTCAGCAACGCCAACCATAAATCGGCGGCAATTGAGATCACCGAGACGTTCTCCTATCCCGGCCTGCTGACCCCGCAAAACGCCGATGTCATGGCGTTTGTGCGCGCGTTGACCGGATCAAACGGCTCGATCAAAGTGGCGTTTGGCACCGAAGGCGGGTTGTTTAACGCCAAGCTGGGCATCCCGACAGTGGTTTGCGGCCCGGGATCAATGATGCAGGGCCACAAGCCGGACGAATTTGTATCGCTGGAACAGCTGGCGGCTTGTGACACGATGATGTCAAATCTGGTGCGCCGGTTGGAAGGTGAGATTTAAGGAGCGCCTCCGGCGGGGATATTTGAACCTCTGAGAAATCAGCAGCGCTTTGCTATTTCTTTGAACGCCATGTCCCCAGCCATGCCAAAGCCCGCCCCCAAAGACCGGACGCACGATCACCCATCGCATCGGCCTGGTCTTCGACTTTGTCCCAGGCCTCGCCCAAATCCTCGAGCACCGGATCGATCCGGGCTTGGCGAAATTTCTGAATTTTGCGATAAATCCACAGAAGGATCAGCGCCACCAGCGTCAGGAAAATGATGTTGAACCACGGGATGATGGTGACATCAGGACTGTCAACCTGACGCACGGAAATCGCGTTCGGATAGATCGACAAGAACTCGTTGCGCCAGCCGTAATGCGTGATAACCGCCCATTGCGGGGCGGCACGGGTGGATACCAGATCGGCGGTTTCGCCCTGCAGGTTTGAGGTGTCGAACTTGAAATAGGGCGGCCAGCCCCACGAGGTATCCTCGTTGCGATAAACCATCACGCCACCGTCGGGATAGGCCGCATATATCAGCCTTAGATCGCGGTTGATCCCGACGGCATTGCCACTGTCGGGTTGCGCGTAAAATATCCGGTTCCAGCCGGAAAAGTCCTGCCGGATAACCTCGGTGCCAGTGATCCGCACCACGTCATGCTGCGGCAGCGTGTAATGGGCAAAGCCAAACACGATCAGCGTAATCAGCGAGATCAAAGTCCATTTCACATAACGCATCCGGTTTCCTTACATGTAATTCGAAACATAAATCAACGTCATCACCACCATTAGCGGGATGATGTAAACGCCCAAAATCAGTTTGCGCCGGAACGAGCCCCGATATTCAGCCATGCCTTTATCGACATAATCATCCCGCGAGCCATCAATGCCACCAGCATCAAATTCGGCCTCCAGCTGTTTGCGGCACCGCCAGCGCTGCATGAGGGACAGATAAGCATAGATCACCGTCAAAACAACGAATGCTATGGCAAAAAGACGAATTCCACCGATCATTGGTTCCTCCTGATGGCGCCCCAGGGGCCAACCCGGCGGATCATGTCCGCCGCAACAGTTGGAGCTGGTGGCGGCGGTGGGGCGACATCCTCCATGCCGGGTTCCGGCCCGAACAGGGCTGCGCGAGCATCTGCCTTATCAACCGAATATTCGCGGGCCAGAAAATCCACCACAAAGGCTTTCTTCGCCTCGGGCCAGGTTAAATAGGTGCGATAGAACGCTTCTTTGTGGCAGATAAACAATTGCCGCACATCCTTGGGTGACAATTCCGCCAGCAGCATATTGACCAGATCCCGATCCTTGGTCTGGCTGGCGCGCAAGGTATAGAAAAACGCCGGATGTTCCGAGGTGATGCGCGGCCATTCACCGTTGTTTTCAACGTATCGCAGCAGATCGCTTAGGGCATGAAACTCGTCCGGAAGCTCGGCCAGATGCTGGCGCGCCGCCCGGCGCAGGGCGACGCGGTCCATGCCCGTCAGGTCTTCACCGCGCAGCGCAGCCGTATCCACCAGAATGAAATCCAGCCGCTGGCGCAGCAGGGACGCGGCATTCAGATTGCTGGCCGCCACCACACTTTCGGCCAGCGCATTATCCGCCAGAAACTTGGCAATGCCGTTTCTATCAGCGAAATCAAGCACATGTTCGATCGGCAGCTTGCCCAGCGCCTTGGCGTCGCCCACCGTAATTGCTGCCGGAAGCGGCACGTCGCGAAAGATATAGATGCCACCGAAATGTTCGGTATAGAAATTATCCTGCCGGAAACTGGCGGTTTTCAGGCTGATCGGGTTGCGCATGATGTCGCCGGATTTCTTGGCCAGTTCGATCATGTCAGCGATCAGAACATCATCCCACCACGCATCGGGCTCGGTTTGAAACCGGTCGATTTTGCCAAGCAAGACTTTGGCGTCAACCAGATGGTTTTCGGTGGTGTCCGCCTCGATCTCGACCTGCCGGATATTGAACAGACGGGCCGGATCAGCCACCGAATAGACCGAGTTTACCAACTCGCCCGCCACCGCATCCCGCGTGGTCAGCGCGAAAAGCTGGGTTTCGTTTTCAAGGATGAAGCTTTTCAAAATCTCGCGCGAGGTTGAAAATTTCGCGTTCAGCAGCGGGGCGGTTTTCTGCTTGGTTGATAGCAGAATGAACTGCCGGTTGCAGCCGTTCGGGTTGAGGTACAGATCGTCGTTCAGCTCGTCCCCAATTTCGGGGGCAAAGCCGGAAATGTCGATGTGAAACTCGGTCAGTTTGGTTTCTTTGCCGGTCAGATGTTTCAACGCGCGGTTATAACGCTCGACCAAAGCGGTCGAGTTTACCTCGAACAGGTTGCCATACATCAACCTGGCTTTGATCAGGCGCATCATTTCGGCAGGTCCTTGGCGCGGTATTTCAGGCCGTAAAGGGCGGCGTACCAGACGCCGGAAAAGATCAGCAGGAATTTGGCGACGCCGGGCAGGCCGACGAGGTGCATGAAGTCACCTTGATAGAGGACCTCGTAGTAAATGACCGAGGCGACCACAAAGCTGACGCCGGTGATGGTGGCCAGCAGCAGCACGTAAAGGAACCCCATCGACAGCGGGGTTTTCGGGCCTTTCCAGCGTTCATGTGCGCGCTGCACCATCCAGCGCGCCACAAGGACAGCGGCGGCGGCAAAGGCGATAAGGACGAGCCAGTTGAGGAATTGGGTCATGTCATGTCCTTTGCAATTTGGCGGGCCGACAGGGCAGCGCGCGGACCTTGGGGTGGGTGCGAAGCGCCCTCCCCATGGGGGTGAACGCCGTCTTGCAAACCCTCCAGCGGAGGGTTTGAGGCGTGAACGCGCGGAGCGCCGGAATGGTCCGGGCGCTGACCGGGCCGCAAGCGTCCCGGTTGGTAGCGGGCACCCCAATTTTTTTGCCGGAATAACTAGTCATGCCTGATGGTTCCTGTAATATCTCCTTCCTTCGGCGATCAGCGAAGCCGTAGTCCAGCCTTGTTCCCTTTTAGACGTGCATTCGCGAAATAGGAAACCTTGGCGATCAATTTATTTAATTCCTCGTCCGTTGCGTCTTTGTCGATTTTATCTCTGACCCGATCAAAACTCATCATTCGAAATCCACGCTCCATTAAGTACCCCTCTATGTTCGCTACCCGCGTTTTCTCTTTTGGAGTAAGTTCGAACTCAGAAGGCAAGAGGGAGTGAGCCCTAAGTTGCTTTGGTTCTTCCGAATCTTTTGTTTCCTTTAGTCTCTGAACAAGCTGCGCCCACGTGGCATGGTTGTGTTGTCGAAAATCAATGAATTGAATTGGCTCAATTTTCGGGTGCCGTATGCATTCTTCAAGTAAAACTGGGATGATTGGCTTATTCAATCCCATTCCCCGAGCCCACTCATATGTAACGTAATGCGATGCACAAGAACTTGGGGAAAGCGCAAGAACCATTGCAAAACATTCGTCGATTCCTAAATCAATTGATCGCCGCCATTCTTCTCCCGCCTGCAGAGCGCCTACGTCACGCCATATCTCTATCCCGGCGTCTTTAAGTTTTTCGCCCAACAGTTCCGCGAAAAATTTGTCTTTATGCGAATAGCTTATGAATGCCCTATCAACCATCCCGCCCCTCCAGATACCTTCTCTTCGCCTCTTCCATCCGCTGCATATCGCGCACGGCCCCTTCGATCGCCACCTCATCCGACTTATCGGCATAGCGGAACTCGCTATCCGCGTAGCGGTTGATTTCCTGGATCAGCATTTCCACCGTGATCGGCTGCATCATGCCCTTCAACATCGCCATTTTGGTGTCGTAATCCTTGAACAGGAACAGGTCCGGCTGTTCCATCCATTCGTCGGGCAATTCGATATCCATCGCCCGCACCTTGACCGCGTCGGTGATGTTCTTGATGGCGCGACCGGTGAACCGAGGGTCGGCCTCCTGAATCCCCTTCAGATAGGCCCCCAGCTTGGCGATGGTATCAAGGCGACCGATCTGCTTATCCACCTTTTCGAACACCCTGATCAGCCCGTCTTCATGCGGGCGGGAATGGCTGGCGAAGCTTTCGGCCACGGCTTTCTTGATCTCCTGCGCGGCGTAAACCTGATGGTCGCCAACCGGAATGTTGTGGTTCTTACCCATCAACAGATACAGAATGTCGATGTAATCCTCGCGGGTTTTTGGCCCGTCCACCAGAAACCGTGCCCCGGCCCGTTGACGCAGGGCGTCGTCCACATTCTCGGGATAGTTCGAGAACATGCCGAACGTGCAATTGCCGCGCACAACCGTATTGGCACCGGCAAAGCTTTCCATCAGCACGGCGGTAATTTCCAACTGCCCGGCGCTCGATTGCCGGTCGCCGCGTTTGCCGGCAAGTTGGTCGATATCGTCAATCGTGCCAAAGCCGATGACGTTCGGATCAACCACATTGTTGATAAACGCCTTGGCGTTTTGCGCCGATTTTCCCTGATAGCTGTCGATGCTTTCAGTCGACAGGTTCTGGAACCGGAACGGATAGCCTGCGACCTTGCAATATTCCGAAATCAACCCGGCCATCATCTGGATCAGCGTGGTTTTACCCGTCCCCGGCATCCCGTCGCCCATGAAGGTAAAGATAAAACCGCCAAGGTCGGCAAACGGGTTCAGCTTGCGTTCAAAGTCATAGGCCATCAGCATTTTGCTAAGCTTGACCGCCTGATATTTGGCGATATGGTTGCCGATCACCTCGTTCGGTTTCTTGAACGTCATCGTCAGCTTGCTGGATTTTGCCTTATGCGCGGGCTTGAATCCATCGACGGTGAAATCGTCGGCTTCAACCCGGTAGGCGACACTCTCAAACGCCGCCAAACGCGCCGACGTACTGGCCCGCAACGCCACCTTTTCCATCAGCTTTTCGCAATAAGCCGCAATCACCGCAATCAGCGAGGCCTCGTCTGTGGCGAAAGTCGCAACGTCCTGATCCAGCTCCCACAGCGCGCCGTGCAGCGCATCAATGCGGTTGTCAGTCAGGATTTCCTCGACCTCGCCGATCTCAAGCCCATGTTCCATTTCCGGCGCGTGGGCGGAAACCAGAAACCTGGTCATATTGGCGAATGTGAACAGCGAGATCAGCGACGAGGCTTGCAATCCTTCGGAAAATTCCGCCGATCTGGCAGGCGACAAACGCCCCGCCAGATTATCACGTTTCAGGTCAGCCAACCCGGTTTGTTCCTCGAACAGATCGCTGACCGTATGGGCAACGGCAAGCGCACGGCGCAGGCTTTGCAGCGCGGTGGCCCGGGTTGCCGAGGTTAGCGGATCATCGCCATCCGCCGACACCCGATTGATGATATGCACGCCTTCGGGCCGCGCAGTTGATCGCGTGACAAGCCCCGGTGTTGTTGAACGAAACTGGCTGCGGCGCGGCGCGATACCGGGCGAGCGTTCAGCCGTGAGGTGCTGTTTTGGCTTGGCAATCCGGGGCGTGTGGTCAAACCCATCGAGCATCGCCAAAGCACTGGCATAATGCGTACGGATATTATCTTCGGACAGTTCCATCAGGTTTTGTTGTTGGCTCATATGCCTGTTATTCCTTCGTATCGCTGCCCCGGACCTGCTCCGGGGTCTATGCTTCTTGCAGGGCTTGCCGTCGAGAGGTCCCGGAGCAGGTCCGGGACTGCGTGGCGTGTTCCCTCACTTATAACTTAAAATCTGACCAGCCTCGCTGACCACATATTTGCGCACGCCCTGAAACCCCGGTGGTTTGCGTTCCTCCAAAACCTGAAACGGCGCTTGCGGCAGGATCAGGGATCGGCGCACTTCACTGGAACCGGTTTCCGCCTCTGTGCCGCCGAAATGATCCAGCCGGAAAATCTCGCGTTCAACCGTGCTGAAAAACCCCTTCTTTTCGGTTTCAACCCGGTCAGACAACAGGGTTTCCACCGTCCATGCCAAAGCCCAATCCGTACCCGGCCCGCCATTGGCATCCTCAAGAATGCCTGCCAGCGGTCCGGTTTGATGGGTATAACTGTGGCTATACATCGGCCCGACATGGATACGGCGGAACAGTTTGGGATGCAGGTCGTCAAAATCCCGGTCAAACCCCTGCGCGATCGTCACCATCTTCAGCGCCGAGACCGCCTGCGCCATCAGATGCGCCTGCACCTGCGGCCAGCGCTTTTCGTCGCGCGGCAGGGCGGTTGACCCGCTGTCCTCCAGCAACAACAGATAGATCGTCGGGATGTTCACCTGACTGTCATAGCTGGCCCAATGCACCACATAGTGTCGCCGCTGACTATCTTCAGTCCCTAGCCAGACAATCTGCGGATCGTTCTGCGCCCAAAACATCCCGCCCTTGGCCAGACCTTCATAATAAAGCCGCTGCGACAGGGCGAATTGCAGCTTCACCGGCACTTCAAGTTCGTTCAGGATATGACGCACCATATCCTTTTTCAGCTCAGTCGCCGAGGGCAAAGCGCCAAGATGCTGATCCACCTGATGCGCGTCATTGGCCATTTGCAGCAGTTCGCCGTAAACTGGAAAGCCGCTGTCAGTCGTGTCGATATTCAGTGATTTCGGCAGCAAAGACGACACCCGGCCCGACATCAGATATTTGTTCGACAAAGCCTCGAACGTTGCGGTCAGCGCCTGCAAATAAGCCCGCAGGACATTCAGTTCGACCTGCCCCAAACGATCACTTGAAACCGCCAGTTCGGCCACCTGATCCAGATGATCCAGAATGCGGTCAAACTTGGCAAAATATCGCCGCGCCGCAATTGCGTCGTCAAGGGCGCGGTGGTCGGTGGTCAACTGGGTTGCGGGCATCAGGCGCCATACAAATTCTTGTCATGCTTCTCGACGATCTTCTGGAACCGCCGCACGAACCGTTCATCCGACTTGGCCTTTTCCTCAAGCACTTTGCGCGCGAAAATCATGTGATCCTCGTGCTTTTCCATCATATCCGCCATCCGCTGATTGGTCGCCGACCCGATAGCCGCCATCGCCGATTGCGCCTCTTGGTCGGTTTTCACCCCGATCTCGTTGATCCGGTGCGCCACGTCTTGTTGCTGTGCGGTTTTCAGCGATTTCGTCAAAGCATCGTACAAAACCACCCGCTGCTTGGTATCCGTCTGCAATTTGTTGATCAGAACCATTTGTGTGGCCGCCTGATTTTGCAACGAATCCATCCAGGTTTTACCGCTTTCAATATAGCGTTCCAACGTCTGGGATTTCGCCAGCTTAACCTGCTCGTCCTGCACCATGGCGTTATATTTCACGTTAAGCTCGGCAAGCTCGGTTTCCAGCTTGGTCCGCGCAGCCGCATCCTGTTGCACCGAAATCCGGTTTTCCAGATCAATGATTTTCGGGTCCATCGCCAGAATATCAACCCGCAGCGTTTCCAGCGCGCCAACCGTGGCCTCGCGTTCGTCCAGCGTCTGTTTCAGATTGGTTTCAACTCGGTCTTTATGGTCGTTCAGACTGGCCAATTGCCCTTCCAAAAGCGCCACGATCACGTCGGATTTTGCGATCAGATCCTGCAATTTATCGTCAATACTGGCGGTGCGCATGCGTTCCTGACGCAGGCTTTCAGACTTGCCGCGCGAAAATATCCCGACAAAGCTTTCCCAGCCGGTCTTATCGCGCATTGCCGAAAAATCCTGACTGAATCCGGCGGTGACGTCATCAAGCCCCATAATCAGTTCGGCGATATTGGCGTTCATCAACTCGGAATGCGCATGCACATCATCCAGCGTGGCATTTTCGATATCAATCGAGATATCTTGGCCCGCATCAATTTTCGCCCGCGCGGTTTCAATTGCGCTGGTCAGCTTGGTCATTTTCGACTGTGCAGCCTCGACTTCTTTTTTGGATTTTTCGATCTGAGCGCCAAAATCGGCCATGACATCCCTCGCTAAGTTAATAAGATTTACATTATCTGGGGGCAGTCTAGCGCGGTTTAAAGGCGCTGGGGAACAGATTTTTCGCCCGAATGCCAAAAACCCCCGAGGTCGCTTTGTAAAAAGCGTCCGAGATAATGGCGTGCACCGAAGGTGCTCGATTTACTTACTTAGCACCGGGTCAGTCCAGCGGCACCAATTCGGCCTCAAGCCGGGCCCGCAAATGCGCGTGTTGCGCTGGCAGCTTCAATGTTTCGCCCAGATGCGCCATGTCCTCGTCCACAGCAAATCCCGGGCCTTCGGTGGCAACTTCAAACAACACACCGCCCGGCGTGCGAAAGTAAATCGACTGAAAATAATCCCGGTCGCGCACGCCGGTGACTTTCTGCCCCATCGCCAGCATCGCGCTGCGCACCCGGTCTTGGTCCGCCAGATCACCCACGCCAAAAGCCACGTGATGCACCGACCCCGCGCCTTCCACAGCCTTGGGCGCCGCAGGATCCGCAATCAAATCCACAACATCTCCGGTTTTTGCGTTTGGCAATTGGTACCGACTGGCATTGCCCTCAATCCCCGCAGACCGATAGCCGAATTCAGTCAGAATTTCGGCGGTTGACCCGATATCTGCCAGCCTCAAAGTCACCCCACGCAATCCGGCAATATCGGTGTTTTCGGAATGCGCCAGACCGGCACTTTCAACCAGACAAAACGCATCACTATCGGGCGCGGCAAATGACAGACCGGCCTCGCCAAACCACGTATCCGACATCACATCACCAGCGCCCGCAGCACCCAAACGTGCCTCCCAAAAATCCAGACTGCCGACAGGCACCGCAAAGGCAACCGCACTGACCTCGCCGGTTCCCCGGCTGCCACGCGCCAGACCGGGAAACGGGAAATAGGTCATCACTGAACCGGGCGCGGCCACCGCGTCGCCGTAATAAAGGTGATAAACCGACGGGTTATCGAAATTCACCGTCTGCTTGATACGCCTTAGGCCCAACCCTTGCCTCCAGAACCGGTCAGTTCCGCGCGGGTCCGAGGCTTTCGAGGTGACGTGGTGTAATCCGAGTATCGGCAAGGGCATGGCAAATCCATCCATAGGTCGGCTACATCCTACGAATACTTCGATGGCCGAGACAATAGTCAAGACCCAGACATACTGTTCACGAAATAGAAACAATCAATTTCCCAACCTTCCCCGTTGCATGGCCAGCGATTCGCGCCTAACCTTTCCGCTTGGGGGAGTGTTTTTCGTATGCAACTTGTCGTGCCAGATGCCTTGTTTGAGGCGATTGAAAACCGCCGTGACGATCTTGTCGCGCTGACGCAGGATTTGATCCGCATCCCAACGCTGAATCCACCGGGGGCAAACTACCGCGAGATCTGCGACTATCTAGATGCGCGCCTGTCGCGCTCGGGCTTCAAGACCGAACTGATCCGCGCCATCGGCACCCCCGGCGACAGCGACCAATATCCCCGCTGGAACATCGTCGCCCGCCATCAAGGCGCGCGCACCGGCGACTGCGTGCATTTCAATTCGCACCACGACGTTGTTGAAACCGGCAATGGCTGGACCTTTGATCCCTTCGCCGCCACCTTGCAGGATGGCCGGATTTATGGCCGTGGCACCTGTGACATGAAAGGCGGGCTTGCCGCCTCGATCATTGCCGCCGAGGCGTTTATTGCCACCCACCCCGATTACAGCGGCGCGATTGAAATATCCGGCACGGCGGACGAGGAATCCGGTGGTTTCGGCGGTGTCGCCTATCTGGCTGAACAGGGATATTTCAACCCCGAACGCGTGCAGCATGTCATTATCCCCGAACCCTTGAACAAAGACCGCATCTGCCTTGGCCATCGCGGTGTCTGGTGGGCGGAAATCGAAACCAAGGGCCGGATTGCGCATGGCTCAATGCCGTTTCTGGGCGATTGCGCGGTGCGCCATATGGGGGCGGTGATCGCCGAAATGGAAACCACGCTGTTCCCCCTGCTGGCTACAAAACGCACCGAAATGCCGGTGGTTCCCGAAGGCGCCAAGCAATCCACACTGAACATCAATTCGATCCATGGCGGCGAACCGGTTCAGGATGAAGCCTATACCGGCCTGCCGTCGCCCTGCGTGCCGGACCGCTGCAAAATGGTCATCGACCGGCGGTTCCTGATGGAAGAAAAACTGCCCGAAGTACGGGCCGAGGTGATTGACCTGCTTGACCACCTCAAATCGACCCGCCCCGATTTTGACTATGAAATCCGCGATATGCACACGGTGATCCCCACGATGACCGACAAAAACGCGCCGGTCGTGCAAACCGTCAGCCGGGCGATTTCGCAGGTCTTGGGCAAAGGCCCGGAATATGTCGTCAGCCCCGGCACCTATGACCAAAAACATATCGACCGGATCGGGCGCTTGAAGAATTGCATCGCCTACGGGCCGGGCATTCTGGATCTGGCGCATCAACCCGACGAATGGATCGGCGTTGACGATATGCTGGACTCCGCCAAAGTTATGGCCCTTAGTTTGAAGGAATTACTCGCAGGACGGTGAAACATCGCCCTCAACCGCCAACCGTGAAAGATCAGAAGGAGACCAACATGACTTTCAAAATCCGCACCGCGCTGCTGGCCAGTGCGCTCGTCCTGGGCGCGGCACTGTCCGCGCAGGCTGCGCGCACCGATATCGTGATCGGTATGCAGCTTGAGCCACCGAACCTCGACCCAACCGGCGGTGCTGCTGCCGCGATTGACGAAGTGGTTTATGCCAATGTGTTTGAAGGCCTGACCCGGTATCGTTCCGACGGATCAATCGCCCCGGCACTGGCGTCAAGCTGGGATATCTCGACTGACGGACTGATCTATACGTTCCATCTGCAATCTGGCGTGAAATTCCACGACGGCACCGACATGAACGCCGAGGATGTCAAATTCTCGCTGGATCGTGCGCGCGCAGAAGACTCGACCAACGCTCAGAAAGCCCTGTTCAAAGGCATCGCGTCGGTTGATGTGGTTGATCCGCTTACCGTCAAAGTCACCCTGTCCGATCCTAATGGCGGGTTCATTACCAATATGGCCTGGGGTGACGCGGTTATTGTCGCACCGGAAAGCATTGCCACAAACACAACAAACCCGATTGGCACCGGCCCGTTCACCTTTACCGAATGGGTTAAGGGCGACAAAATCGTCATCAGCAAGAACCCCAACTATTGGGGCGAGGCAGTTGCGCTGGACAAGGCAACCTTCAAGTTCATCTCGGACCCAACGGCAGCGTTTGCGGCGATGATGGCCGAAGACATTGACGCTTTCCCCGGTTATCCGGCCCCCGAAACCCTGCCGCAATTTGCAGCCGACCCGCGTTTTTCCGTAGTTGGCGGCAATACCGAGGGTGAAACTATTCTTGCAATGAACAACAAGGACGAGCATTTCAAGAATGTCAAAATCCGCGAGGCGGTGGCGCATGCGATCAACCGTCAGGAAATCATCGACGGCGCAATGTTTGGATATGGCAAGCCGATCGGCACCCATTTCGCACCGCACAACCCGGATTATGTCGATCTGACCGGTTTGTCGAACTATGACCCGGCGCTTGCCAAAAAACTGTTGGCCGAAGCAGGTTTTCCAAACGGCTTTAAGACCACGCTGAAGCTGCCTCCGCCCTCCTATGCCCGTCGCGGCGGCGAAATCATTGCGGCACAGTTGCGCGCTGTCGGGATTGACGCTGAAATCAGCAATCTGGAATGGGCCCAGTGGCTGGAACAAGTGTTCAAAGGCAAAGATTTTGGCCTGACCATCGTCAGCCATACCGAGCCAATGGATATCGGCATCTATGCGCGTCCGGAATATTACTTCCAGTACGACAATCCGGCGTTCCAACTGTTGATGACCGACCTCAATCTGGCATCAGACCCGGAAAAACGTTCGGCGATCCTGAAAGAGGCCCAGACCATGATCGCCAAGGATTACGTCAACGGCTATCTGTTCCAGCTGGCCCGCACATCCGTTGCCAACGCCAAGATCAAAGGCCTGTGGGAAAACTCGCCCACCCAAGCAACCGATTTGACTGGCGTCAGCTGGTCGGATTGATCCCAAGCCTGAAACCAACAAAATCCCCCTGATCCGTCGGGGGGATTTTTTCTAAGCTATTGGATCAAAGTCACATGCTGCTTGAAGGATCCTGTCACTGCCAGGCGATCCGGTTTACCGTTCAAAGCCGCCACCCCTATCCGTTCAACATCTGCTATTGCAGCATCTGCCGTAAAACCGCAGGCGGCGGTGGTTTTACTATCAACCTCAACGCCGAATTTCAAACGCTGACAATCGACGGTGCGGAAAACATCACCCGTTTCCACGCCCGTATGTCAGACGGTCAACCCAGCAATGCCGAGCGCAGCTTTTGCAAACTCTGCGGCACCTCGCTGTGGCTTTACGACAGCCGCTGGCCCACCCAAATTCATCCCCAAGCCGCCGTCATCGACACACCCCTGCCCGTGCCACCCGAGCACACCCATCTGATGCTGGCCTCCAAACCCGGCTGGGTAGAACCCTGCTTCCGCAACGGCGACAAACAGTTTGACGAATACCCCGACGAAAGCATCGCGGCGTGGCACCAGCGCCTTGGGCTTGAAAGCTGAACCCTTATTGTGAAAGCTCCAGAAATGATCACCGTCCATCACCTGAACCGATCCCGCTCGCACCGCATATTGTGGCTGCTCGAAGAACTTGGCCAGCCTTACACCGTCAAACATTACACCCGCGACACCGTCACCAACCTCGCACCGCCGGAGCTGACTGCGGTGCATCCGTTGGGCAAATCTCCAATGGTGGAACTTGATGGCCGCCTGATCGTCGAAAGCGCTGCGATCACCGAAATCCTGTGCCAGCGCTTTGCCCCGCAAATGATCCCCACCACCGATACCGACGCCTATATCACCCATCAGGAACTGATGCATTTTGCTGAAGGCTCGATGATGACACCGATCCTGTTGCGGCTTTATACTGACCGTCTGGGCGACGCTGCCGCCCCTTTGCATCCGCGCATCAAGCACCAGATTGACAGCCATTTCGCGCATATGGAGGCAGCTTTGCGCCCCTCAGGCCACTATGTTTTGGATGACATATCCGCCGCCGATATCATGCTCAGCTTTCCGGCCGAGGTCGCGATGCGCCAAAACCGCGCCACCGATTTCCCTCGTCTGGCGGCATTCGTTGCGGCAAATCAAGCGCGCCCGGCTTACCTTCGGGCGGTGGCCGCGGGGACCCCTCCCCAAAGCTAAATGAACGGATCATAGGCCCATTGTAGCAAACCCTGCCGCTGGCGCGGGCGACAGAAGATATCGCCCGGATAGCAATTCGCGCGGATTTGCCCTGCATGGCGCGAAAACGCCCGCCATCGCTTGATCTGGATCACGTCGATGTCCGGCAACCGCCGCCCAAGGGTATAACGGCAATACCACTGAAACCAACCGCGTGGGTCCGGTCCGCAAATCCAGCCTTTGTCGCGCCAGACCGACAGCGGCTGCCGGCTTTTCACCCCGAAATAGTTTAGGCCCGCATCCGCCCGCTCCGACAGCTTGGCCCTGTCAAACCATTCGGCCGGAAATTCCGTCCGGCAATCGTTCAGATACTTGCCCTCGAACACTCCCATCGCCAGCAGGTCCTTTGGGCTGAAGGCCGGGCGAAACCCGTCGCCAAAATCCGCCCCCTCTGCAGCCTCAAGCCGATATTCATAGCCGCTCTGCATCCGGTCATTCACCCTGATCAACACCACTTCTGTCTTTCAAATACCTGACCGACGCAACAGTGCCATTTCGCAACGGCTATCCGCAACCACGGCAAATCCTGCTGATACCTATATGTCACATCCCGGCAGGTAGTAAGGCTGTTTTTTGAACAGCTCTGGTTTGAGTTTGTGCCAGTCTTTCATGGCTTGCAAGGGCGTCTTGCTGCCTAATGCTGACTGCGGAAGCTGCTGGTTGTAAAGCCAGACGTAGCGATGCAGCGTAGCATCCAGCTCCTCACCAGATCGGAAGTGGTGGCTTTGAAGCACGTCCTCAATCCTGCCGTTGAACCGCTCGACCCGCTGCCCGGCAGTGCATTGGAAATGCACGAGAGGGATGCCGTTGGTTTGAGGTGATCTTGGTGGGGTGAGGCGGTGTTCAATGTTCAGTTCTGTGCAGAGCCGGTCAAACTCATGCTTCCCCGTAGCTATCCGCTTGCGGGCGATGAACTTTTCCGTCGTGATCTTCATCATCGCCTTTGTACTGGGCCGAATCTGGGAATTACCATTAACCCAAGCCGTGATTTTGACCCGCGGCGATCCGATGCGATTGTTGAATTATCCAGTCGCTGTAGGCTTCATCCTCATCGGGCTAGGCATGTTGGCTTTAGTGGTGCTTCGTGCCAAAATGGACCGTAAAAAAATATAATTTGTCAAAAGGGACGTCTGAATGACCCGAAAAAATACGCCGAACATCGTCCTGATTTTCACTGACAACCAGCAAGCTGCGACACTGGCCTGTTATGGCAATTCCGAGGTCCACACACCCAATCTCGATAGACTGGCCGAGCAGGGCATGGTGTTTGACAATGCCTTTTGTCCCAACGCCTTTTGCTCGCCCTGCCGAGCGTCGGTTCTGACAGGGCTGTTACCTTCGCAACACGGCGTGCACAGTTGGATCGATGATCGCAACATGAATGAATGGCCAATTGACTGGCATGCACTAAACGGACTTCGCACTTTGCCGGCCACCTTGCAATCAGCGGGGTATAAAACGGCTCTGTCTGGCAAATATCATCTGGGTGAGCCAACCAAGTCGATGGATGGTTTTGATTATTGGTGCACCATGGCTGATGGACATGTGCGCAGCTTTTATCGCAACCGCATTACCGAAAACGGCAAGACCTACGACCATGAAGGTCACACGGTAGATTTTTTCACCGAGAAAGGTGTGCGATTCATGGAGGAACAGGTGGCGGCAGACCAGCCGTTTTTCCTCTACCTACCCTATCCGGCCCCCTACGGCCACTGGCCTGCCACCCGTGAGGAAGACCGCTGCCGATACTCCGATCTTTATGACGATTGCCCGATGCTGTCGGTCCCTCGCGAAGGGCTTAGCAAAGGGTCTGTCGACGCGTTCCTGATGCGGCAGAAATACTCGGGCGGCGGGTTGGATTATTCCATGACGCTGCGCGCACCGAATGATCTGCCAACATTGCGCAACTACTATTCGCAGATTTCCATGGTCGATGATGGTGTTGGCCAGATCATGTCCGCGCTTGAACGTCTTGGCATTGCCGAAGACACGATGCTGGTCTTCACGTCCGATCATGGTCTTTCGGTCGGGCAGCACGGGTTCTGGGGCCACGGCGCGGCGACATTTCCAGCCAACTTGCACCGTGCCGCACATTCCGTCCCGTTGCTTATACGTCATGGATCAAGCGTTGATGCAGGCCAACGCTGCGCAACAATGGTGTCGAACATGGATGTGTTCTCGACTCTGCTGGATTACACTGATCAGCCAAATGATCAGGGCGCGATGGTTGTTCCCAGCCGCTCTTTAAAGCCGCTATTAACAGGCCATTCCGACGATTGGGGCGAAGATGCGGTCTACTCTGAACAAGAGGAAACGCGTGTGGTGCGCACCCGAAAGTGGGCCTACTTCAAACGTTTCACCGACGCGCCAAACAATCCGATCAAAGACGAATTGTTCGATGTCGAAACCGACCCGGGCGAGAAAATAAATCTGGCTGACGATCCCGCCTTCGCAGATATACGTGCATCGCTGGATCTGATGCTGACCGATTTCTTCAATATCCATGCAAGGCGAGAAGCCGACTTGTGGCAAGGCGGCGCACCGCTCCAAAACTCTGAACGCCTTGAATTCTGGCGCGACGCCTGGGGAGAAGGCTGGGGGCCCGTCTATCACTATGCCGATAGTTGAAAATCCGGGCAGCTGTTGTCTGCCGGCCCAAGACACTGACATTAACCGCGCAGGTTGCCCACGCCATGGCGACGCAGGCAACGATCCAGCCCTGAGCGGGAGACATCCGGGTTCAGGAACTCCCGAACCACGGCGAGCAGATCGTCCAGAGACACAAGCAGCGTCTTGCGCAAAGAGACCGCAACAGCTTCCTGAGCGGGGGTCAGGGTCGTTTGCAGTCGATGCGCTGTGTGGCTGCGATCCTGGACACTGTCTCGCTTGCGCCACTTCCATACCGTCTGCTCAGTAGTCCCAAACCGCCCTGCCAAAACCCAGGCGGGTTCGTCGCTCGCTTGAATTTTCGCCCGTATCTTGGGTGTCGTCGTTGCCTGGCTATGAAGTTGGATCAGCATTGAGCGTTCTCCCGAATATCACCCAAAACCGATCTTGCCATGAAAAGGGCAGATCGGCGAGGATCTATGTGATCATCCGGGATGGAACAGGTAGGGACGGTGAGGACTGATCCGCAGTATCCTCCGCATCATCGGCCACCACGACAACCTGAGAAAATTCAGTCGCGCCAACAAGCAACCCAGCCTTGTACCGATACCGCCAATCATAAAGCTGTGACGGAGAAACCCCATGCCGCCGCGCCAGCTGGGCCTGCACCACGCCGTCCTGGAGGCTTTCCTGAACGATCTTCAGTTTCTCATAATCAGACCAATGCCGACGCCCGGTTTTGGCGCCGGACACGACTTCTATGCGGGGTTTGAATTTGCTGTTGCTCATACGAACAACTGGTACGAAATTCCAAATCAACCGAAAAGGCGGCCCTCACCGGATGCTTACCCCCAATTGCCGGATCAACGCAGTTAAGCTGGTTGTTTTGGCGCACCGCAAGTATCACAGCGAACTCATCATTCATCTGTCACGCGATAAAACCCTCAGGACCGAGGAAACGGCCGTGCCCATCAACGGCGGCAAAAGCCAAAAGATCTCGGCAGGAACCGGCTGTTTTCACCGGCCACACCCAACCAATCCTTACTCGGCCGCCTTGGCACTTGGATTGTTCGGATGGGTCTGCCAATTGGCATAAGGCTCCACCGTTTTACCCGTCCTGGGGTCTACCGCGCCCAGCGGCAATTCCTCCATCGTGATGCAGTTTTCAACCGGGCAGACATTGACGCACAGGTTGCACGCCACACATTCCGCATCGTTCACCTTGAACCCGCGCGCCCCGTCAATTGTATCGAAAATTGCCTGATGCGAGGTGTCTTCACAGGCCGCATAACAGCGCCCGCATTTGATGCACAGATCCTGATCAATCTTGGCCTTGGTCACGTAATTCAGGTTCAGCTCCTGCCAATCACGGCAATTCGGCACCGCACGCCCAACCACCGAGGCGACCGAGGGATGGTCTTTTTCGTCCATCCACTGCCCCAGCCCCGAGATCATTTCCTGCACCACCTTGAACCCATAGGTCATCGCGGCAGTACAAACCTGCACATTGCCAGCACCCAACGCCAGAAATTCCGCCGCATCGCGCCATGTGGTGATGCCACCGATACCCGACACCGGCAAGTCTGCGGTGGCGCGGTTGCGCTTGATCTGGGCCACCATGTTAAGGGCAATCGGTTTCACCGCAGGGCCGCAATAACCGCCATGCGCTCCGACACCATCCAGCATCGGTTCCGGCGCGAACACATCCAGATTGACCGAGGTGATGGAATTGATCGTATTGATCAGACTGACCGCATCTGCGCCACCGCGCATGGCTGCCTCGGCTGGCATCCGGATATCGGTGATGTTCGGCGTCAGTTTCACGATCACCGGCATGCGGCTGTGTTGCTTGCACCAGCGGGTGACCATTTCGATATATTCCGGCACCTGCCCGACGGCCGATCCCATGCCGCGTTCCGCCATCCCGTGCGGACAGCCAAAATTCAGTTCCACGCCATCAGCCCCGGTGTCTTCGACCAGTGCCAAAATCTTGCGCCAGGGTTCCTCCTCGCAAGGCACCATCAGGCTGACGACCAGCGCGCGGTCCGGGTAATCGCGTTTGACCGATTTGATTTCCTGAAGGTTGATTTCCAAAGGCCGGTCGGTGATCAACTCGATGTTATTGAGCCCCAGCAACCGCCGGTCCGCCCCCCAGATTGCGCCGTATCGCGGCCCGTTGACATTGACGATCGGCGGGCCGTCTTCGCCCAGCGTTTTCCACACGACGCCGCCCCAACCGGCCTCGAATGCCCGACGGACATTGTATTCCTTATCCGTCGGCGGCGCACTGGCCAGCCAAAACGGGTTGGGGGATTTGATGCCGACAAATTCGCTTCTTAGGTCTGCCATAACAGATGTCCTTTTCCAGCCGTCGCCCCGGGCTTGAACCGGGGCCTCTCGGTTTCCTCAGGCGATCCCGGATCAAGTCCGGGATTGCGTTGCGCCTATTGCATCAGATGCGCATGAATATCTTCCGCTGCATCACGCCCTTCGGCCACTGCAGTTACCGTCAGATCCTCGCCGCCACTGGCGCAATCGCCCCCGGCCCAGACACCCGCAACCGAACTGCGACCAACCGCATCCACCTTGATCTTGCCGCCCGCAAGCGCCAGCACATCCGGCGCGCCCGCAAGCGTTTGGCCAATTGCCCGCAGCACCTGATCGGCGGATAGCGTCATCGTCTCGCCGGTTTCAACCAACTTGCCGCCACGGGTTTCGGTTCGCACCAAAACAATCCCATCAGCGGTCAAGGCCTTCGGTGCCATATTGTAAAGAATGCGCACACCTTTGCTGGCGGCCAAGTCCTGTTCAAAGCCTGACGCCGCCATTGCTGCCTTATCGCGGCGATAGGCCATGGTCACTGTTTCCGCCCCCAGCAACTTGCTTTGCACCGCCGCATCAACCGCTGTCATACCGCCGCCGATCACCACCACATTGCGCCCCACAGGTATATCCAGCTTGTCTGCCGACTGGCGCATCGCACCGATCCAATCCACCGCATCAACCACACCGTCGCGATTCCCGCCATCCATCGCCAGCGCGTTCACCCCGCCAAGCCCGATACCAAGAAACACCGCGTCAAACGCGTCTTGCAAGCCAGCCAGCGTCATATCCCCGCCAAGCCGCTTGCCGTAGTCCACTGCAATGCCGCCAATTCCCAGCAGCCAGTCAAGCTCGGCCTGCGCGAATCCACCCGGCGTTTTATAGGCCGCTATGCCAAATTCATTCAGCCCGCCGCCTTTGCTGCGCGCGTCAAATAGCGTAACCGAATGCCCCTTCATCGCCAGCCGATGCGCCGCCGCCAAACCAGCAGGCCCAGCGCCCACAACTGCCACGCGCTTGCCCGAATTGCTTGCGCGGCTAAACGGATGCTTGCGCTGCTTCATCAATCGATCCGTCGCATACCGCTGCAATTGACCAATCAGCACCGGCTTACCTTCGGCCACTTCGCGCACGCACACTTCTTCGCACAGGGTTTCTGTCGGGCAAACCCGCGCACACATACCGCCCAGAATATTCTGGCTTAAAATCGTGCGCGCCGCCGCTTCGGGGGTGCCGGTGGCGATCTGGCGAATGAACAACGGTATGTCGATCGAGGTCGGGCAGGCCGTCATACAAGGCGCATCATAACAAAAGTAACACCGGTCGGCGGCAACCAGTGCCGCATGATCATCCAAAGGCGCGTGCAGGTCGGAAAAGTTCGCGGCAATTTCGGCGGCAGGTAAACGCCCTGCGGCGATTCCCGGTGTGAATGGGTCAGAAGGCATCGCAATATCCCCGTTGTTTTTCGGAAAAGATGCCACAGTGTAAATTTTTTATCAACTGGTAAATTTTTGAGATTTTGCAGCCACAGGTTGCATTTTACGCGCATTATAAACGGTTGACCCTTTCGATGGGCGGATTCCTGTCACGCAATTGTATTTGTTCTTGCACTATGCGGCATGTCGTTTATCCGCTAAGGTCGAAAAGAAAAGCGAGCAACAGGCCATATGACACCCCAAAATATTGCGCCACCCTTGATGATGGCAGACAAAACCTCGCGCGACTGGAGCAGAATTCTGGCCAGCTATCGCTCTCCCAATGCAACACGCAGCCTGTTTGAACTTGGCGTCACACTTGGGCCGTTCATCTTGCTCTGGGGGGTTGCGTGGTGGGCCTTGTCTGTCAGTTACATTCTGGCTTTGACGCTGGCATTGATGAACGGCGCTTTCCTGCTCAGGCTTTTTGCGATCCAGCACGATTGCGGCCATGGTGCGTTTTTCAACAACCGCACCCTCAGCGACTGGACAGGTCGCGCGCTTGGGGTTCTGACGCTGACGCCTTATGATGTCTGGCGGCGGGCGCATTCGGTGCATCACGCCTCGTCCGGCAATCTTGATAAACGCGGCATGGGCGATATCACCACGCTGACGGTCAAGGAATATCTGGCTTTGTCCAGCTGGCGCAAATTCATCTATCGGCTTTACCGCAACCCGGTTGTGATGTTCGGCATCGGCCCGATTTACATGTTCTATCTGCAAAACCGCCTGCCATTTGGTTTTATGAAATCCGGCTGGCCCTATTGGACCAGCGCCATGGGCACCAATATCGCGATTGCGGTGATTGTGGCTTTGGTGATTTATTTCGGCGGCCTCAGCGCGCTGTTCCTGATTTTTATCCCGACGACCCTGTTTGCGGCCTCAACGGGGATCTGGTTGTTTTATGTTCAGCATCAGTTCGAAGATACAATTTGGGATTCCGAGGATGACTGGGAATTGCAGGACGCCGCCCTTCATGGCAGTTCGCATTACGATCTGCCCGTGGTCCTGCGCTGGCTGACCGCCAATATCGGCATCCACCATGTGCACCATCTGGGCAGCCGCATTCCGTTTTACCGCCTGACCGAGGTTTTGCGTGACCATCCGGGATTGGCCAGTCCCAACCGGATGACCTTCCGCCAAAGCCTGTCCTGCCTGAAATTGCACCTGTGGGACGAGAACGGCCACAAGCTGTTGTCCTGGCGTCAGGTTAGGGCGCTTTACGGCCGCGGTTGATCAATTAACGCTGGCATTGTCCGACAGAAACCCGCTGATCGCCTGCATCTTTGCGGTGCGGTGAATGGCCATATGCGTCACCAGCCAGATCGGGGTTTGCCATTCCGGCAAGGGATCGGTCATCATCACAAGATCTGGATGCACTGCCGCGATGTGCGACATCAAAAAACCAATTCCAACCCCTGCTATCACAGCATCTGACTGGCTACGCGGTTCGGACGCCCTAAATGCTATCGAATCTTCCGGTACATTTTGCCCCAACCACCGATCAAGTGGCGACCGCTGGGCAGTCTTCAATCCACTTACAAACCGATGAGCTGCCAAACCCTCAAGGCTTTTTAACGTCCCGTAGCGCGCGACATAGTCGCGATGCGCAAACAGCGAAACTGGGAACGTGCCCAAAAGCCGCACTATGTTGTCAGGCTCGGTTGGTTTTGGCCCGGCACGGATGGCAAGATGCGCCTCGCCATATTCCAAACGCAACAGCCGCTCATCCAACATGACCGTCAACCGTAAATCTGGATGCTGGGCTTGAAACACCCCTAAGACCGGCGTCAGCCAAGGAGAAAGCCCGCTTAACATCGTGACAATCAATTCGCCGCTGACTTCGGCGCCTTTACCGCGCAATCGCCCGGAAAGCTGCGCAAACTGATCCTCGGTTGCCGCGCCCACTTTCAACAGGTCCTGCCCCGCCTCGGTCGGGGTATACCCACGTGCATGCCGCTGGAACAACTTGCACCCCAGCCGTGCCTCCAGCGCGTCAATGTGCCGGATCACTGTGGCATGATGCACACCCAGTTGCGCCGCCGCCGCACTTAACGTTCCCAGCCGCGCCACCTGATAAGCGGTACGGATTTCATCCCAATTTTCAAAATCATCATTCTGTGCATTCATGCACAGAACCTGTTCATATTCTGCTCTATTGTTCAACCGCTATTTCGCATAGAACCGCCGTGAACAGAACCCAAAGAGAGTACACCGCATGTCACCATCCATCCGCAAATACGGCCTTCTGGCCCTGAAAATCATCGCAGGACTTGCCTTTCTGGCCGCTGGTCTGGCCAAACTTGCCGGCGCTGACATGATGGTCGCCACGTTTGACGCCATCGGCGTCGGCCAGTGGTTTCGCTATGTCACCGGCATAATCGAGGTCGGCTCGGCCATTCTGTTGTTCATCCCCGGCAAACAAGCCTATGCTGCTGGCTTGCTGGTCTGCACAATGACCGGCGCCTCACTGGCGCATATTTTTGTGCTGGGTGCTGACACAATGCTGCCCGCCGTCGTACTAGGCGTAATCACCGCGATCATCGCCTATTCCCACCGCGACCAATTGCCAGTCTAAGGCAGCTTGAAAACCAACCTACCTGTTGCGATGCAATTCCGCGCGCAAACTACACCGGAGAAGATAATGTCTGACACCCCCCGCGTCACCGCCCTGAAAGACGGCCCCCTAAAGGTCGAAAACGTTCCTAACCTGACAATGTCAGACGGATCCGCAGGCGAAGCCAAAGCCGCGATGTTCCTGTGCCGTTGCGGCCATTCCGCTAACAAACCATTTTGCGATGGCAGCCATAAACGCGAAGGCTGGGCCGAGTAAATCCAACCAAAGTTTTGCAACGCCGTCCGGTCCAACCGGGCGGCGTTGTGCTGTTTAATGCCCGCGGGCCAAACCATGCGCCATTTCCAGGATCTTCCCAGCCGACCGCCAGTTTCGCGCCGTCGCCGCTACGTCCAACAATTTCTCAAGCTTTGGTGCGATCGTTGAGCCTGACAAATAGTCCGGCGTGTGCAGGTAAAAAACCCGCTCGGTCAAAACAAACCGTTCCCGCAGCCCCTTGGCGACGTGCAAATTTGCCTCGTCAATCAGCGAAGGAGAGGCCAGAAAAAACAAATGCAGCACCTTTGGGTCGGACTCGGCCTCGGGAAACGGGTTGGTCGCAAGACAGGCAGCATAACTATCAAGCGGGATCACCAGAACATCCGGGCGAAATCCATTGGTGGCAAAAATTGCGTCGGCGACATCGTCACCATCCAGATCACCGCGATACGCCGCGTTGCCGCTTTGGATATAAGTCCGCACATCCCGCGCGCCCAATCCTTCCAGCACCGCCCGCAATTCCACCATCGGCAACAGCCGGTTGCCACCAACATTGATCCCACGCAGCAAGGCGATTTGCACTGACATCATGCACTCCGTTCAAAGCAGTTTATCCGTCACAAACCCCATCGTGCGGACAGCCTTTATACCAAGTTCGCCTTAACCCTGTCTTATACACCAAATCGCGGCAAAATTGAACCATTGTCCCCCTCGACCAAAGCGCGTCGATCCTATATTTTATGGCCACGGCAAACCGTCGGACGATCGCCTTTTGCATTTTTCTTGACGCCAACCCCAAAACCCGGATAAACGCCCCTCAATCCACGGAAGTGCCAAATGCTTCCGGTCCCACTCATAGGGATCGCCATCAGTCAGCGCGTTGCGCCCACTGGTGTATTTTGCGTTTGGCGAAACGGTTCCCATATGGGGGCATATCTGATGGCCTGAGGAGGGCCGGTATATGTTTGAAAGTCTTTCAGACCGCCTGTCCGGCGTCTTTAGCAAGCTCACCAAACAAGGGGCTTTGTCCGAAGCCGATGTTGCAACCGCCCTGCGCGAAGTCCGCGTCGCCCTGCTCGAGGCTGACGTATCCCTGCCAGTGGTGCGTGATTTCATCCGTGCCATTCAGGAAAAAGCCTCGGGTCAGTCCGTCACCAAATCCGTCACACCGGGCCAGCAGGTCGTCAAGATCGTCCATGACGAACTGATCGCATTCCTTGCCGGTGACGACGCCAATGCCGGCGAAATGAAAATCGACAACCCGCCAGCGGCGATCCTGATGGTCGGTTTGCAAGGCTCGGGTAAAACCACCACCACCGCCAAACTGGCAAAACGCCTGACCGAAAAGAACGGCAAACGCGTGCTGATGGCCTCGCTTGACGTCAACCGCCCGGCCGCGATGGAACAGCTTGCGATTCTCGGCAAGCAAATCGGCGTTGATACCCTGCCGATCGTCAAAGGCGAAAAACCCGAACAGATCGCCAAGCGCGCCAAACAGCAGGCAACCTTCGGCGGCTATGACGTCTATATGCTCGACACCGCCGGGCGCCTGCATATCGACCAGGTCCTTATGGACGAGGTGCAATCGGTCCGTGACATCGCCAAACCCCGCGAAACCCTGCTGGTGGTCGATGGCCTGACCGGACAGGACGCCGTCAACGTCGCCGAACAATTCAACGGCCAGATCGGCATTTCCGGCGTCGTGCTGACCCGCATGGACGGCGACGGTCGCGGCGGTGCGGCCCTGTCGATGCGCGCTGTCACCGGCAAACCGATCAAATTCGTCGGCCTTGGCGAAAAGATGGACGCGCTCGAAGAATTCCACCCGGAACGCATCGCTGGCCGCATCCTTGGCATGGGCGATATCGTCTCGCTGGTCGAAAAAGCGCAGGAAACCATCGAGGCCGAACAGGCCGAACGCATGATGCGGCGCTTCCAGAAAGGTCAGTTCAATATGAACGACCTCAAGATGCAGCTTGAACAGATGATGAAAATGGGCGGCATGCAGGGCGTCATGGGCATGTTGCCGGGCATGGCCAAAGCCTCCAAACAGATGGAGGCCGCGGGCATTGACGACAATATCCTCAAGCGACAAGTCGCACTGATCCAGTCAATGACCAAAAAGGAACGCGCCAACCCGATGATCATGCAGGCCAGCCGCAAGAAACGCGTCGCCAAAGGCGCGGGTCTTGATGTCAGCGACCTGAACAAACTGCTCAAAATGCACCGTCAAATGGCCGATATGATGAAGAAGATGGGCCAAATGGGCAAAGGCGGCATGCTAAAACAAGCGATGAAAGGCATGTTCGGCAAAAGCGGCATGCCCGACATGAACGACCCTGCCGCAATGGAACAAGCCGCCAAAGCCATGGGCGCGAAAATGCCCGGTGGTCTGCCCGGCCTTGGCGGCAGCAAACTGCCAATGGGCCTCAGCGGATTTGGTAAAAAGAAATAACATGCCATCACAGTTTCCCAAATACTCCTGCACGCCGCAGACCCCACAAACCGCCCTCAAAGCGGTGCGTCGCCTGTCCGCACGCATAAATGGTGTCGCGCGGCAGCGCGTCCGTTTGGTGGTCTGATGCAAATCCCAACCCTTGAAACCCAGCGCCTTACCTTGCGCGAAAACCGCCTGTCGGATTTCGAACCGCTGGTGGAATTTTACGCCGATCCGATCCGTTCGGCAGGCTTTGGCGGCGTGCTCAATCGCAACGACGCATGGCGTTGGCTCGCTAGTTCCATCGGCCACTGGCAGTTGCGCGGCTACGGCTTCTGGACGGTCGAGGAAAAAGCCACCGGCCTGTTTGCCGGCATGGTCGGCCTGTGGTCGCCCGAGGGCTGGCGCGAACCGGAACTGGGCTGGATACTGGCCGCAAATGCCGAAGGCCGTGGCATCGCCTACGAGGCGGCCCTGGCCGCACGCACATATACCTATGACGTTATGGGCTGGGACACCCTGACCAGCAACATCATCCCCGGCACCACCCGGTCGATTGCACTGGCCGAACGATTGGGGGCCAAACTCGACGGCAGCTATCACAACGATCACATGGGCGGCGAAATCCTTGTCTACCGCCACCCGTCACCTGCCGAACTCGACAACGATGGCAATGTCGAGGCCTACACATGATCATCGGCATCCCCACCTTAGAGACCGACCGCCTGATTCTGCGCGCCCCGTCTTTGGACGATTTCGAGGCCGAGGCCGGGTTTTTCGCCTCCCCTCGTTCCGCAGGTGTTGGTGGCACCCAAACCCGCGATCAGGTCTGGCGCTATTTGGCGTTTCACATCGGCCATTGGGCGTTTCGCGGATACGGCATGTTCGCCATCGTCGAGAAATCCAGCGGCATTTATTGCGGCCGCTCCGGTCCCTATTTCCCGGAAGGCTGGCCAGAACCCGAAATCGGCTGGACCGTGATGCAAGCCGCCGAAGGCCGCGGCATCGCGTTCGAGGCCGCGACCCGCACCCGCCAATACGCCTATGACACGCTTGGCTGGGACACCGCGATCAGCCTGATCGCAGCCAGCAATCAGCGCTCGCAAACGCTGGCCAAACGCTTGGACGCCACGCTCGAAAGCAGTTACGTGCATCCGCAATTTGGCGACATGCAGGTCTGGCGTCACCCGGCAGCCGGGGTTTTGCAATGACCGATTTGTATGCACAGGTTGTGTACGCGTTGTGTACGCATTGTGTACCGCCGTTTTCCCTGAACAGGAGCCAAAAATGACCGACGCCATCAGCCGCGCCGCCGACCTTCTGCAAGACCACCGCGCCAGCATCGACCGGTTGGACGCGATCCTGGTTTATACGCTGGGCGAACGGTTCAAGCACACCCAGCAAGTCGGCATTCTGAAGGCCGAGCATAACCTGCCGCCAAGTGATCCAGCCCGCGAGGAACAACAGATTGCCCGATTGGAAAAGCTCGCCCTGGAAGCCAATCTCGACCCCGAATTCGCCAAGAAATTCCTGAACTTTGTCATCGACGAGGTTATCAGGCACCACCAGAAACACCAACAATAACAACCATGTAGTGCGGGCATTCGCCCGTCGCACCACGCCATTCATAAGGAGAAACCCAATGGCAATGAAGATCAGACTCGCCCGTGGCGGCTCAAAAAAGCGCCCCTATTACTCTATCGTCGCCGCTGACTCGCGGATGCCGCGCGATGGCCGCTTTATCGAAAAACTGGGCACCTACGCCCCGCTGTTGCCCAAAGACAGCGCAGAACGCGTGACCATGGACGTTGACCGCGTCAAGCATTGGCTTGCACAAGGCGCCCAAGTCACCGACCGCGTGTCGCGGATGCTGGAAGCCGCTGGAATCATTGAGAAAAAACAGCGCGCCAATCTGAAAAAAGGCGAACCGGGCAAGCAAGCCAAAGACCGCGCTGACCAGAAAACCGCAAAAGCCGCCGCCGCCGCAGAAGCCGCTGCCGCCCCGGTAGAAGCACCGGTTGAAGAAGAAGTTGCGGCAGAAGAAACCGTTGCAGAAGAAACCGTTGCAGAAGAAGCAGTTACGGAAGAAGCCGTAGTTGCAGAAGTTGCAGCCGAAGAAACCCCCGCGGCGTAATCGCAACGCTTTTGGTCAAGGCTCTTTTTTGCGCTTTGAACAGGCGATAGAAATAGGGCGGCGGATTTTTCTGCCGCCCTTGCCATTTGAACCCGAGGATTCCCATGTCGCAACGTTATTGGATTGGTGTAATCGCTGCAGATCACGCGGATCACGCAATTAATTCAGGCGTTTGCGCATTTTCGAATGGCAGCAAATCCTCGTTGGCCAAGCTGTCAGAAGGCGACCGTATCGCCTATTATTCGCCCAAAACCGCCTATGCCGACGTCCCGCGCACCCCGGTACGACCCCTGTTGGAACACCTGAAATTCGTGGTTAATCCGGCGAAATGGGGCATGGCCTTTCGCCGAGGTCAGTTTGAAATTTCCGAGGTTGATTTCAACCTTATCGAAACCACAGCCAGGACGATCAAGAAATGAGTAAAGACCGTATTTGCTTGGGCGTGATCACCGGTTCCTTCGGTGTCCGCGGCGAGGCCCGCATCAAAAGTTTCTGCGCTGACGCCACCGCAATTGGCGACTACGGCCCGCTAAGTGACGAGGCCGGCACGACGTCTTATAAACTGACGATTACCCGTCCGGTAAAAGAAGGTTTTTCGGTGCGCCTGTCCGGGGTCACAAACAAGGAACAGGCGGATGCGCTGAAAGGCACCCGGCTTTATGCCCCGCGATCCGTGTTGCCTGATCTGCCTGATGACGAGTATTACTATTCTGATTTAATTGGCTTAAAGGTCATGGATACCGGCGGCGAATTGATCGGTAAGATCAGCGCCGTCCACGATCATGGGGCTGGTGAAATTCTTGAAATTGCGCTAACCGGTAGCAGCGGCACCACGCTGGTTCCTTTCACATTAGCAATCGTTCCTACCGTTGATTTGACCGCCGGTCTTGTCGTTGTGGATATGGTCGAAGACCCCGCAACCGGGCCTGACGATGTCTGACACCCCGAAATCCCACAGGCGTCTGTCAATCCGCGCCTCGGCAAAGCCACGTGACCTCATGGCCGAAACGCCGGAAATTGCTGGTGCCTGGAAAGTACGCGTGATCACCCTGTTCCCCGAAGCTTTCCCCGGCACGCTTGGCCTGTCACTGACCGGCAAAGCACTGCAATCGGGGCTTTGGGCGTTGGAAACCATCGACCTCAGGCCCTTTGGGGTCGGCAAACACCTTAATGTAGACGATACACCAACCGGCGGCGGCGCTGGCATGGTGATGAAACCCGATGTTGTCGGCGCAGCCCTTGAGGCGGCGGCTGACGGCACGCCGCTTGATCGCAGCGACTGGCCGGTGATCTATGTCTCGCCGCGTGGCAAACCCTTTGTGCAAGCCGATGCGCAGCGGTTTTCCAAAGCCCGCGGCATGACTATTTTGTGCGGCCGTTTTGAAGGCGTCGACCAGCGCGTTCTGGATCATTTCGCGGTCGAGGAAATCTCGCTTGGTGACTTTGTTCTGACCGGCGGAGAGATTGCAGCACAGGCCTTGATTGATGCAACCGTTCGGCTTATACCCCGCGTGCTTGGAAACACTGAGTCGACCGAGGAAGAATCATTCTCAGCCGGTTTGCTTGAACATCCACAGTATACACGGCCGACGGAATGGTTGGGACGTGTGATACCCGAGATACTCCTTTCGGGTCATCACGCGAACATCGCCAAATGGCGAAACGACCAGGCCCGACGCTTAACAAAAGAACGTCGTCCTGACCTCTGGCGGGCTTATCAACTTGATAGGGACCCGGGTGGAGACCAAGAGCTCTAGGGACGCACTCAAACTTCGCTGGCAAACAGCGAGCTAAAAGGACGACTGATATGAACCTGATTGAACAGCTAGAAGCTGAACAAATCGCCGCACTGGGGAAAACTATCCCCGACTTCAAGGCTGGCGACACTATCCGCGTTGGTTACAAAGTGACCGAGGGAACCCGCTCGCGCGTGCAGAATTACGAAGGCGTTTGCATTTCGCGTCGTGGCGGCAGCGGCATCGCTGGTGCGTTCACCGTGCGCAAAATCTCGTTTGGCGAAGGCGTCGAACGGATGTTCCCGCTGCATTCGCAAAACATCGACGAAATCACCGTGATCCGTCGCGGCAAGGTGCGTCGCGCCAAGCTTTATTACCTGCGCGACCGTCGTGGTAAATCTGCCCGTATCGTCGAGCAGGCCAACTATAAAGCGCCAGCCGGCGCAGACGTATAAGGACCGGACCGATGAAAAAAGAAATCCATCCCGACTATCACGCAATCACAGTCAAAATGCTCGACGGTTCAACCTACGAAACCCGCTCGACCTATGGCAAACAAGGCGAGACACTTGTTCTGGACATCGATCCATCGGTGCATCCGGCATGGACAGGTGGCTCCACCCGTCTGCTGGACACTGGCGGTCGCGTCAGCAAGTTCAAAAAGAAATACGAAGGTTTGGGCTTTTAAGCCATATCAACCAAATTTTCAGAACGCCGTCCAACTGGGCGGCGTTTTGCGTTTTGGGCCCTGATCGGAATTGCAGCAAAAAGCTGTCGCAGAAATTGCATAAAGGCCTTTCCAAACCGCCCCAAGTCTTGCACATAACTTAAACAAGTGTCGCATAGTGGTACGGTTCGATTGCGTCACGCAGTTGCCGTCTGCGCTGTGGCAAACCGGGGCAAGACATGGCGCATATCATCGTTGTCGGTAATGAAAAAGGCGGTTCGGGCAAATCGACCACCTGTATGCATGTGGCCACGGCACTGGTGCGTCTTGGCTTTACCGTTGGCGCCCTGGATCTGGACACACGCCAGTGCAGTTTCTCGCGTTATCTGGAAAACCGCGTCGAATATATGCGGCGGACGAACACGCCTCTGCCGATGCCGACCATTGGCGCGCTGCCAAATATACCAGCGGCAAGTCTGGCCCCCGGCGAAAACGTGCATGACCGCCGTGTCGCCGACGCTGTGGCCCGGCTTGACGGTCAGAACGACTTTGTTGTGATCGATTGCCCCGGCTCGCATACCCGCATGTCCGAAGTTGCACATTCTTTAGCAGACACATTGATAACCCCGTTGAATGACAGCTTTGTTGATTTTGATCTGCTGGCCCGCACCAACGCCGAGGACGGCAAAGTCCTTGGGCCTTCCGTCTATTCCGAAATGGTCTGGAGCGCTCGTCAGATGCGCGCACAGGCCGGTTTGCAACCGATTGACTGGGTTATTGTGCGCAACCGGCTTGGCACCCAGAATATGCATAACAAACGCAAGGTTGGTGACGCGCTGGATCAATTATCCAAGCGGATCGGGTTTCGGGTGTCACAAGGGTTCAGCGAACGGGTTATTTTCCGCGAAATGTTTCCAAGCGGTTTGACCCTGCTGGACATGCGTGATGCCGGTATGGCCGGGTTGAACCTGTCCAACGTTGCCGCCCGCCAAGAGGTACGCGATTTGGTGAAAGCCTTGAACCTGCCGGATGTGGTGGTCCGGTTCTGATCACTGTTCCACCCGAATCATCTGACCTGAAATCAGACGAGGCCGAGATCATCGAGAAGATTAACATGCGGCCCTGAATAAGTTCAGATAGATGTGAGACAAGATTTTGTTGCCAAGATTTAGGCGACCTCGGAGACTGAGAATTGAAAGAAACCAGCTCACGAGGCCATTTCTTGGTGCTGTGCATTGCGCCATGTTCATTATACTCCGCTCACTCCAAAACCCGAAGATCTTGTTCTGATATGATGCGGAAGTTATCAGTGACTTGATTTCGGAAGTTATGCCATTGCTCTGGGATAATTTTCCGAAAGAACTTCAGAATGGCTTCGGTAAATAGCTTTTGCGTGGGATAGGCGCGATTGTGGGTGACGTGTTGGTGCATCACGGCCCAGAGCCTTTCAATTGGATTTAGGTGCGGGCAATA
>FLOH01001468.1_pt1 | contig 36879 bp, 30 predicted proteins | sample 756751 | NCBI WGS metagenome assembly FLOH01 (sample SAMEA4026879, study PRJEB14308) | marine metagenome | biome: coastal water; material: water | depth 74 m
ACTCCCCTTCTTCGCGAATAAGGGCATCTCTGCTGATATAGACCTCCGCTCCCCTGAAGACCTCCGCCTGGTTGATGTCGGTCAATCCGACCAGTTTTACCAGAAAGATATTTTTATGGGGCCTGGCGGAAATGAGGCTTATAAGACGAGTTTCCCCGGTCGTGAGTTTAAAGAAAACCGTCTCTGCATTCAATAAAGAGGCTGCCGACTGTGAAAAGGACTGCACCCGCAGAAGACCCTCTAACCCGTGTGGTCGATGGACCTTCCCAAAGAAGAGCACATTATCAGGCACGCCTGAGTTCAAAACTATTCGATAATCTCCAATACGGATCGCTTTTTAATTTTAGTGGAGGCTGCACTGAGAATGGTCCTCATGGCCCTTGCGGTGCGGCCCTGCTTTCCAATGACCTTGCCCAGATCTTCCTTGGCGACTTTCAGTTCAAGAACCGATGTCTGTTCCCCTTCGATTTCTGTGACGACCACATCTTCCGGCTTATCAACCAGCGCTTTCGCAATGTATGAAACTAGCTCTTTCATCTCGATTCACCTCCATTGGGATACACAGAAATGCGGCATTTTAGGTTGTTGCGGAATGGGCTTTAATAGCGGCTTCCCGTTTCACCAAAGCCCTGGCGGCCTCTGAAAGTTTCGCTCCTTTTTCAATCCAATACTGGAGTTTGTTCTCGTGGATTTTCACAACAGCGGGTTCTTTCATGGGATCATAATATCCCAGAATTTCCAGAAATCTTCCATCTCTGGGCGCCTGTGAATCAGCTGCCACCAAACGATAAAACGGTTTTTTCTTCGCTCCCATCCTTGTCAATCGAATTCTAACGGCCATTTTCCTTTACCACCCCCTCAAATATAATGGTTAACCCGCCGTTGCGGGATCGTCTTACAAATAACATTCAATAAGCTCCTATCCAAACAGGCCCTGCATGTTAAGCCCACCTTTTTTGGTAAATTGTTCCATCATTTTTTTTGTTTGAACAAAATTTTTCAGCAAACGGTTGACATCCTGAACCGTGGTACCACTGCCCGTAGCAATGCGACGTCTTCTGCTGCCATTAATGATCTTGAACCTACGACGCTCTTCGCGGGTCATAGAACCAATTATCGCCTCGACTTTGACCAGTTCCTTCTCATCAGGTTTCAGATTTTTCAGCTTTTTCAGTTTACCCATACCGGGAAGCATCCCCAGAATATCTTCAAGGGAACCCAGTTTTTTCATCTGTTTTAATTGAGACTGAAAGTCTTCCAGATCAAACTCACTCTTTTTGAGCTTTTTCTCCAGTTTTCTGGCTTCTTTTTCATCAAATTGCGCTTCCGCTCTCTCAATGAGAGAAAGGACATCGCCCATACCCAGAATCTGGGACGCCATCCTGTCGGGATGAAAAGGCTCAAGCGCACTGATTTTTTCGCCAACCCCTACAAATTTGATCGGTTTTCCGGTGACTGCCTTAATGGATAAAGCCGCCCCACCCCTGGCGTCACCCTCCATTTTGGATAAAATTACACCGCTGATATCCAGGGTTTCATTGAAATGTTTGGCCACATTGACCGCATCCTGGCCGGTCATGGCGTCCGCCACCAGAAGGATTTCAGTGGGATTGATATTTTCCTTGATGGTTACCAGTTCACCCATCAAGACTTCATCCACATGAAGACGTCCCGCAGTATCAAGGATCAGAACATCTGCCCCTTCCGCCACTGCCTTCCCCATGGCATCCATGCATATCTCAACGGGCGTTTGTCCTTTTTCCGTCGGATAAACAGGGACATCAATCTGCAACCCCAACTTTTTGAGCTGGTCAACGGCGGCGGGCCTGTAAGTATCAGCCGGAACCAGGTAAGGATGTTTTCCCTGCTTTCGCAAGTGCCTTGCCAGTTTTGCGGCGGTGGTGGTCTTACCAGACCCCTGAAGCCCCACCAGCATTAATGAATAAGGACTTTCGCCGGTGAGTTCAAGTCCCTTTCGGGATTCACCCATAAGGAGGGACAGTTCTTCATTGACGATTTTGATGATCTGCTGGCCGGGTGTCAGGCTTTCCAGAACATCCTGTCCGACAGCGCGCCCGCGAATATCTTCTATCAATTTTTTTACGACTTTGTAGTTGACATCAGCCTCCAGGAGCGCTAAACGCACTTCTTTCAAAGCATCCTGGATATTGGCTTCACTGAGCCTTCCCCGCCCTTTCAATTTTTTGAAAACGCGGTTCAGTTTTTCTGATAAGCTGTCAAACATGTCGTCAGGGGACTCTCGGATTTTGTAAACAATCAGGATTACTTTATAATAGTACGGATGTCAACAAAAAACGAAATGGCCCCAAAATGAAGGTCGAATCATTTTGAGGTTGCCAATGAAATCCATACCCTCTAATATTGTGCGTAAAAAAATACCCTTGATATAATCTTTAGGACCAGCATACATGGATCCGTCGTGAATGTCATATGATTTCGATACGGACCCTTCTTAGGTAAGCAAAACGCATGAATGAAAAGAAGTTCAGCCATGGGATTATCCGCCCCATGAAAGGGAAAAAAGACCCACATCTGGCGCCCGATGTCCTCATGGTGATGATCCCTTCGGAACTCCGGTTTCTGGCGCAGAAAGCGGGCGCAGCAAAGACGGCGTTCACCGACATGCGCCTTTACGATTTGTACCGGAAACAAGAAGAAAATAAACCGTCCGTCACACTCGCAGGCCCTTTCATCGGCGCCCCCCATGCGGTTATGGGGTTGGAAAAGCTGATTGCCCTGGGCGCAAAAAGGGTCTTGATGCTGGGCTGGTGCGGTTCATTGCAGCCGACCCTTAAAATCGGCGACATGGTGATCCCGACCCATGCCCTTGCCGAGGAAGGCACGTCACCCCATTACCCCACATCTATGAAAAATCCCCCATCGGATACGGCCCTCAACCGGATTCTGGAAACCATCCTCAAAGAAAGAAAGACCCCCTTTACAAAAGGACCCATTTGGACTACGGATGCCATATATCGAGAAACGCCGGAAAAGGTAAAGGCCTACCAGCAGCAAAATATTCTGGCCGTGGAAATGGAAGTCTCGGCACTGTTGGCGGTATCTTCATTCCGTTCCGTGCAACTGGCGGCGCTGCTGGTGGTTTCCGATGAACTTTTTGAATTGAAATGGCGCCCCGGATTTTCCAACAGCCGGCTGAAAGAAAGAAGCCGCAAAGCGGCCGAACTGCTTCTGGAGGCCCACATGCGTCTGGGGCAGCCCGAAAAATTGCCCGGAGAAATGAAATGAACCTCAATAACGGCATTCTCGCCATGGATGTGGGCAGCGGGACCCAGGACATCCTGGTATGGCGGTTGGGGCAGAGAATTGAAAATTGTCCCAAATTGATCCTTCCCTCGCCCACCACGATCATTTCGCGACAGGTAAACGCCGCCACAAAAAAAGGGCATCACCTTTTTCTGTCGGGCCATACCATGGGCGGGGGCGCCTCCACGAAAGCCGTCCGGGAACATATCTCGGCCGGGTTAAGGGTTTTTGCCATGGAACAACCCGCCCTGACGTTCCACGACAGGATCGATAAAATCCTTGCCATGGGAATCGAAATTGTGGACCGGAAACCGTCCGTTGAACCACTTACACATTTGGTGATGGGCGATTTGAACCTGTCCGGCATTGAACAGGCATTGCGGCTGTTCCATGAGCCCATGCCCGAAACAGTGGCCGTGGCCGTTCAGGACCACGGGTTCTCACCGGACATGAGCAATCGGGTATTCAGGTTCGAACAATGGAAAAAACTCCTTGAATCAGAAAAAAGCCTAACATCGCTTTTAACCGAAAACCCGCCTGATCACCTGACACGAATGAAAGCCATAAGCGATATTGCTCCAGGCACCCTGGTGATGGACACGGGCGCATCCGCCATAATCGGCGCCCTGTTAGACCCTTGGGTGGCGGAAAAATGCCGAGAAGGGGTCACGATCCTCAATATCGGGAACGAACATGTTCTGGCGGCCCTGGTAAAAAATGATAAGGTATGGGGAATTTATGAACATCATACGTCCCTGATGACGCCCGAAAAACTAATGGTACACCTGGAACGGTTCCGGCACGAAGACCTGTCGAACCGGGAAATTCTGGATGAAATGGGGCATGGCTGCCACATAATATCCGGCGCCGGTAAAATAAGCACCTTCAACCCAGTGGGGATCACAGGTCCCAACCGGGAAAAGTTTACAAGTTTAGGCGGGCACATGGCGGCCCCGTTCGGGGATATGATGCTCACCGGCTGTTTCGGTCTGGTGAAGGCCGTTCAAGCAAAATTGGACCACTAACAATGGAAAACATCAGAAAAGAAATTAATGCTCTGAAAGAAAAGATAGAATACCATAACCAGCGGTATTACGTTCTGGATGATCCGGAAATTTCCGACGCCGACTATGACAAATTGTTTCAACGGCTACTGGCGTTGGAAAAGCAGCACCCCGAACTGGACTTCCCTGATTCTCCCACCCGGAAAGTGGGTGGCGGACCCAAAGGCGGTTTTTTGCCGGTGGCGCATCGTTCTCCCATGCTCAGTCTTGAAAACTGTTTTGATGATCAACAAATTCTCGATTTTGACAAGCGTGTCAAAAAATTTCTGGGGGATGATGCACCGGTAAGCTATACAGTTGAACCTAAAATTGACGGTCTCGCCGTGGAATTGATTTACGAAAAAGGTGCCCTGATGGTTGCGTCCACCCGGGGGGATGGCCGCGTCGGCGAAAATGTAACCCGAAACATCAAAACCATTTTGAACGTACCTCTGAAGCTAACAGCCAGAAAAAAATCATTACCCATCCCTGATCTTCTGGAAGTGAGGGGCGAAGTCTACATGGATATGGCGGCCTTTGAAATATTGAACCGGAAGCGCACCGCTAATAATGAACCACTATTTGCCAATCCGCGAAATGCCGCGGCCGGATCCCTCAGGCAACTGGATTCACGAATAACCGCCAAAAGACCCCTGGACATATTCTGTTACGGAATCGGAAATGCCCAAACCCTTCCTTTCGAAACCCACTGGGACCTGATGATTTCATTGCAACACTGGGGGCTCAGGGTCAACCGCCCCCATATCCAAATCTGCGATACCCTGGATGAGGTGGTTGCGGGCTGCCACCGGCTTGAAGAAATCCGTGGGCAATTCCCCTATGAGATCGACGGCGCGGTCATCAAGGTGAACCGCCTGGAACTGCAATCTCGGCTGGGCATGAAATCAAGAAGTCCCCGATGGGCCATGGCCTATAAATTCGCCCCCAGTCAGGAGACCACAACCGTCCTGGGAATCCATGTTCAGGTGGGGCGGACCGGTGCTCTGACTCCCGTGGCCCACCTGGAACCGGTGGAGTTGGGAGGCGTTCTGGTCAGCCGGGCCACCCTTCACAATCAGGAAGAGATTGACCGAAAAGATGTCCGCGTAGGGGACCGGGTGATTGTTCAACGGGCAGGGGATGTGATTCCCGAGGTGGTGAAAACCATTGCCTCAAAACGGACCGGGAACGAGACAAAATTTATCATGCCCGAAGCATGTCCCGTATGTGGTTCCGAAATTGAGAAAAAACCGGGTGAGGTGGTGGCCAGATGTCCCAATGTGAACTGCCCTGCCCAGGTCAGGGGATCACTCAGGCACTTCGTTTCAAAAGGGGGCATGAAAATCGATGGTCTGGGGGATAAGCTGGTCTTTAAACTCATGAATGAGGGGCTGGTCAAAGACGAATCGGACCTGTATACATTGACCCGAACAGACCTGTTAGGCTTGAAGAACATCAAAGAAAAATCGGCCACTAACCTGCTGGAGTCCATTGAAAGCAGCAAAACGCCTACCCTGGCAAGTTTTATTTATGCCTTGGGTATCCGGCATGTGGGAGAATTTACAGCCGCCCTTCTGTCTGACCATTTCGGAAATATTAAAGCGCTGGCAGAAGCCGATCAAGAAACCCTGTCCGCCATAGATGGCATCGGACCCCAAACTGCTGAAAGCGTGGTTTCCTACTTTGCAGATCCTCAGACTGAAGCACTGATTGACCGCCTGCTGACAGCCGGCGTAAAACCCATCCCGAGCACTTCCAAATCACCAGATTCACCGGTGGCCGGAAAAACATTTGTTTTGACAGGCAGCCTTTCCACCATCAAACGTTCCGAAGCTAAAGAGTCCATTACACAAAAAGGCGGGAAAGTGGGCGCTTCCATCAGCCGGAATACGGATTATCTTGTGGTGGGGGAAGCACCCGGAAGCAAACTTCGAAAGGCAGTGGAACTGGGTATCCCCACTCTGGATGAGGAGCAGTTTTTAACGTTGTTGGGCGCATGAAGTGATGGAAGTGATGGACAACAAACGCATACACCTGATCATTGAAGGCCGGGTCCAGGGCGTGTGGTTCAGGGAGTCCACCCGCCGGCAGGCGGCTTCCCTGGGGGTTTCGGGCTGGGTGAAAAATCGGCCAGAGGGCACCGTTGAAGCCTTGCTGGAAGGGTCCGAAGATGCGGTTTTAAGGCTGGTTGCCTGGTGCGGAAAGGGCCCGTCCGCCGCCAACGTCACCAGAATCCATGAAACAGAAGAAGCATGGCGGGGGGAGTTCGACGCCTTCGACGTCCATTATTAGGAGGTAAGCAGTGCCAAAAAAACGTTTCACAGCAATCACATTCATATATCTGCTCCTTTTGCTGCTCGCGGCATCAGGGTGCAGCACCACCAAGAATCTGACCAAGAAAGTTCTGCCCACCTCCGTGGCCAAGAGAATCATGACCAACGAGGCAGATCTCAAAAAACGTGTCATGATTTTCCCCTTTGTGGACCAGGCCGGTGTGGGACCTGAGATGGCGAAAAAGCTGAGCGATGAATTCTACAAACGTTTAAAAGAAACCCCCAACCTGCTCCTCTATGATCCCCCGGACGGTATTTTTTCAACCCAGGCCATGGAATCCCCCCAGTACGGGGTGGTGACCAGTTCCAAACTGGTTGACATCGCCGAAGACATGGGCATGAACGCCCTGATGATCGGGGTCCTGAACCCGGTGGAAGTCGCTATCCATAAGACCGGTATCTGGCCTTTTGACGGTTGGAAACGGATCTACACGGTTTCAGCATCCGTCAATGTGATTCAAACGGCCAGCAAAACCCTCATCTACACAGACGTCGCCACTGAAGAATTCGATATGAGCCTGGAGGACTCCGAGGAGATTGACCAGGAAAATTATATTCGGAAGATTACCCTCGAAACCCTGCCGGATCTCATCAATAACCTGGGATCCACCATGGATTTCAAGGTCAGCGATGAGCCCTGGACCGGTAGAATCGTGGCGGTGGACGGCGATACCATCATGATTAACGCGGGCAAGGAAATCGGTCTGGAAGACGAGGCGGTTTTCAAAGTGTTTTCCGTGGGAGAATCCATCACTTCAGGGACCGGCAGAACCATTCATTTGCTGGGGACAACAATCGGGGAAATCAAAGTCACATCGGTCATGGAGAAGCATTCACTGGCGGAACGCCTGGATGGCGGACCGTTTAAGGCGAAACAGTTTATCCGGTTGAAAAAGTAAATAAGCTCTTAGCTGTTAGGCTTCAGGATTGCCTTCCCAATAAACGCTGGTCCAACAGTAGGAAAAGCGGAAAAATTATGGACAAAATTGTCATCGAAGGCGGCTACCCCTTGAAGGGAACGGTCAACATCAGCGGCGCCAAAAACGCCGCGCTGCCCGCTGTTGCAGCGTGCCTTTTAACCGGAGGTCCCCATCGTCTGCGGGGAATTCCTCGTCTCAGGGATATTCATACCATCAAAAGCATCATGGAAAAGCTGGGAACGGTTTTCCAAGAAACCGGGGAAACGCTGGAAGTGGATTCGGGAAACCTTACCGCCCATGAAGCCCCATACGAGTTGGTCAAGACCATGCGCGCATCCATCCTCCTGCTGGGCCCGCTTCTCGCTCGCCTGGGTAGGGCCAGGATATCCCTTCCCGGAGGGTGTGCCATCGGCGCAAGACCTGTGAACCTGCACTTGAAGGCACTGGTTTCCATGGGCGCAGACATACACATGGAACACGGTTACATCAACGCACAGGCCAGTAAACTGAAAGGCGCGGACATCTTCTTTGACATTCCCACGGTCACCGGTACGGAAAACATTATGATGGCGGCGGTCACCGCCGAAGGGACCACAACCCTGCGAAATTCCGCCAATGAGCCGGAAATCAAAGATTTGGCGGAAATGCTTTGCGCCATGGGAGCTGAAATAGAAGGCGCAGGCACCGACACCATCATAATTCATGGTGTGGATCATCTGGTACCCTGTGAACACACCATCATCCCCGATAGAATTGAAGCCGGCACCTTTATGATTGCCGCGGCATTGACCCGAGGAGATGTTCATGTCAACGGATGCAGGCCCGAACACCTGACGGCACTGACGGAAAAACTGCGGCAAACCGGCACCAAAATTACAATAAAGGACAAGTCTATCCACGTTCGAGGTCCCGAATCCATTGAAAGCGTCGATATCAAGACCATGCCTTTCCCCGGTTTTGCAACGGATCTCCAGGCCCAGTTCATGGCGCTCATGACCGTCGCCAAAGGGTGGAGTATGTTCAGGGAAACGGTATTTGAAAACCGTTTCATCCATGTGAGTGAACTCCGGAGGCTCGGTGCCGACATCGAAATCAACGGAAACCAGGCTCTGATAAGGGGCCGGGAAAAGCTGCTCTCCGCACCGGTCATGGCAACGGATTTGAGAGCCAGCGCCTCCCTCATCCTGGCCGGATTGGTGGCCGAAGGAGGGGCCACGGAAGTACACCGGATCTACCACCTGGACAGGGGTTACGAGGATATTGAAAACAAATTCAGAACACTGGGCGCTAAAATCCGACGCGAAAAAGGCCCGGCTGTTTAATCGGTTCCTGTTTAACCGCCCCCTGATCCCCTGCCTGCTCTCGTTCGCCGGGGGGATTCTTGCGGCACACGCCGTTTTTCCTGCCAATCACACCTTTGCGTTACCCATACTGCTGACCCTTTCCCTGTGCCTGTTGCTCTCCCTTTTCTGCCCGGGAGTTGCACGGGCGTATCTTCTGCTGGCGGTCTTTTTCTTGATCGGCACTTTGCTGACACCGGAGACGCTTTTGCCCTCCAGGTTGCGGCCCCTGGCCGTGGATCAACAAAAGGCCATCATCGAAGGGGTTGTCCTGGAACCGCCGACAAGTCCCGGTCCGGACATGACCCGTGTGAAACTGTTGGCGCAGGGCCTTGTTTCCGGAGACACCATTTTCCCCGTCAACGAGAACATCATTGTCACCGTATACCGTAACGCCATTCCCTTGCGGCCCGGTGAAAAGATCCGTTTTCCAGCACGCCTCAGAACCTTTAAGAGTTTTCGCAACCCGGGCCATTACGACTATGAAAATGCAATGGCACTTGCGGGGTTCACCTGTGCAGCCGCCGTAAGCGACGGACGGTATATGGTTCCCATGGGACAGGAGAAACTGCCTCTTGTTCGAGGATGGATTGAAAACCTGCAGGCGCCGGTCAGAGCATTTTTCGAGGAATCCCTGGATCATCGAAATGCCGTTTTGTTCCGCGCACTCATATTGGGAGAACGGCAGGGGATTGACCCTGACCTGAGAGAGGCCTTCAACAGATCGGGTCTGGGGCATCTGCTGGCTGTCTCCGGGCTTCACATCGGGCTGGTAGCATGGGCGACATTTTTTATCTTTAAATGGACACTTTCCCGATCATACCGCTTGATTCTCGCCATTGATATTCGAAAGTGGAGTGCCTTTTTCACCTGCTTTCCCGTGATCGGATACACCCTCCTTGCGGGATGCCGGGTATCGTCCCAACGGGCCATGATCATGATCCTGGCGTATCTGTTATCCCTCATCCTGGGAAAGGAAAAAGAGGTCTGGTCCACCCTTGCGCTGGCCGGTCTGGTGATATTGTTTCTGGATCCCGGATCCATTTTTACCCCTTCATTTCAGTTGTCCTTTCTCGCAGTAACCGGCATCCTGTGGCTGACGCCGCCCATTCTCAGAAAGATTGGCTATGAAAAACATGCCCTATCAGAAAACAATGCCATTGCCGGATCGGTTTTCAAATACTTCATAGGTCTGGCAGCGGTCAGTGTTTCCGCCGTCTATTTTCTTCTGCCCGTTACCGCCCTCTATTTCCACCGTATCCCCCTGGTATCCCTTCCCGCGAACCTCACCACCATCCCTATTTTAGGCTTATGGATGTTGCCCTTGGGCCTTTTATCCATTTTAACCTTGCCCTTTTCATCGCAACCGGCAGGTTTTTTTCTGCATACAGGTGCCTGGGGTCTGAACATCATGATGGATATGGTCAGGTTCTGGTCAGGTCTTTCCTGGGCATCCATCTGGAGTTTTACACCGAATTTTTTTGAAATCGGCCTTTTTATGTTTTCACATTTTTTGCTTTTTTTGCCTGGCACAGGAAATGGGCCAGACTCGGCCTGGTGGCCATTGTGTTTCTAATCATCATCGATGTGGCCTACTGGGTTCACCGGGTGCAGTTCAACCGGGATCTGGAAGTGGTTTTTCTGGATGTGGGAAAAGGGAACGCCGCACTTGTTTCCTTCCCCGGTGGAGAGAAAATGATGATTGACGGCGGGGGATTTGCCGGCAATCACTTTGATGTGGGCAAAATGGTCATTGCACCCTTTTTGTGGCAGAGAAAGATCGGGACCATCGACACCCTGGTGTTAAGCCATCCCCAGGCGGATCACATGAACGGTCTTCACTTTATTGCCGAAGCATTTCACGTAAAAGAATTCTGGTACAACGGCGACCAGGTGGAAACCCCGAGTTACAAAGACCTTATGAGAACACTGGAAACAAAGGATATTTCAATAAAGCGACCGGCACAACTTCAGGAAAAAATCTGCATCAACGGTGCGGAAATCGAGGTCCTTTACCCCGAACCCGGGGTAGGGACAAATCATCATTCGCCCATATTTATGTCATCCGAAAGGGAAAATCTGAATAATCGTTCCATGGTCCTCAGAATATCATACGCCGGCACATCCATTTTGTTCCCCGGAGACCTGGAAGACATGGGAGAAAAAAGGCTTTTAGCCTTTGCCGAATCCCGGGTCAAAAGCGATATATTGCTTTCTCCTCACCACGGGAGCCGGACTTCCAGTTCCGAGGTCTTTCTTAAAGCGGTGAGTCCCCGATTATGTGTTATCTCCTCGGGCGAAGACCGTTTCGGTCGATTTCCACACCCTTTGGTGCTCAAACGGCTCGCGCAAATGGAATGCGAAAGCATTTGCATATCCGATTCAGGGGCGGTTACCGTGAAGGTCAGTCCTAATGGATTTGACATTCATTCGTTCCTGTCAAAGGACTTCATGAAAGACCGGTTTTTTGCGAAAAGCCCCTCCGTCGGCACGGAATTCACACATAAAGATTGAAAATAATAGCTGGATTTGACATTATTTGAGGTTGACATTTTACTGTTTTATGACCCTTGAGTAAGTTCTTATTTGCACAAAATTATAACTGTTAGAATGGAAGGTTAATGCCCATACCTTTTTTACATGCATTAAAAGCAGCACTTCTCGGGACTTTATGCCTGATTCTGCTGCCCGGGTTTTCCCTGAGCGCCGAAACCGCACCCGAGAAAAGTGACGGAATCCCTTATGAGGTTGAGATAAAAGGCAAAAACCTGGAAGAAACCCCGATCCATAAGCTCCTGGGCGAAGTTTCCCTGGCCGTTCAAAAGAAAAATGATCCACCCAAAAGTCTGGCACTCCTGAGGCGGCGTTGCGAAGGTGACCTTCCGGAAATGCAAAAAGTGCTGCGATCATTCGGCTATTTTCGAGGGACCATCACCTTCAGGATAATACCCCCGAAAAGCGCCGCTGATGCCGCAGTTGATCATCAGCTCGCAAACAGGACCGACAACCCGGAAACTGATACCTCGGCTGTTCCACCGCCGGTGAATCCGGCAGCCGTGCAGTTTGAAGTGGATCTGGGTCCTCGATTTGCCTTTTCCAAAATCAACATCACTCTGGCCCCCGGCGCAGCGCAGGGAGTTCTTGCCCCGCCCACAGCCAAAGCGGCAGGATTGGATGAAGGCGCACCGTACAGCGCCAGTCTTGTGGTGAAGGCCGGGGAGATAATTCTGACCCGGTACAAGGAAAACGGCTACCCTTTTCCGAAAATCAGTCATCGGGATGTCATCGCTGATTTCAAAACTGATCACGTGGAGGTCTCATTCCAGGTTTCCCCCGGGCCCTACGCGCGTTTTGGGGACACCCGGATAACGGGCCTTGAACGCCTCAAGGAAAAATATGCTTACGAACTAATCCCCTGGAAAGAGGGTGAACCCTATGACGTCCGTAAGATTAATGCGGCACGTCAAACGCTTTTTGACACCAATCTATTTGGCGTGGTTGCCTTCAAGAATCCCGAAAAAGTGGATACCCAGGGCCAACTGCCCATAACCGTAGAGCTGAAGGAACGGTCCCCCCGCACCATCCGTCTGGGCCTGGAGTACACCACGGATTACGGCCCGGGAGTCAATAGCAGCTGGACCCACAGAAACCTTTTCGGAATGGCCGAAAAATTGAGGGCCAGCGCCATATTGAACCAAGAAACCAGGACCGCGGCCCTTCGTTTTGAAAAACCCATGTTTTTAAATCGGGACAACACATTCATCTCCCAGATTGCCTTCAACGATGAAACCACCGATGCCTATAATGCCACCTCCGGTATTGCAACAGTTATCCTGCGACAACAGTTCACCAAAACTTTCCGTGCCGGTGGAGGCCTGGGATTTCATCTTTCCCGGGTCAAGGACAACGCCACCAATGAACGGAATACTTACAAACTTGTTTATGTACCGCTGACCGCTGACCTGGACACCCGCAAAGATATCCTGAACCCCATTCAGGGGTACCACCTTTCCCTGGGAATGGCCCCTTATCAGGATATCTCCCAGAGCGATATTCGCTTTTTTCGTTACATCCTGGGTGGCAGTACTTATTATAATTTTAATCGCGGCGACTGGATAGTGGTCGCGGTTAAAGCGGCATTCGGCCAGATTTACGGCATTAGCCATGACAAAATGCCGGCGGATCTGCGGTTCTATCCGGGGGGCGGCGGTTCCGTACGCGGTTATGGTTATCAAATGGCCGGACCGCTTAAGGGAAATGTCCCTCTCGGTGGTCTCTCCATGCTCACGGGATCGCTGGAACTGCGTTTTAAGGTGACTGAGTCCATCGGTATCGTTCCCTTCATGGATGTGGGAACCGCATATCTGGATACGGTACCCGATTTCAGCCGGCAGGAGATGCTTTATGGCGCGGGACTGGGACTCAGGTATTACACCGCCATCGGACCCGTTCGGCTTGATGTGGCGGTCCCTCTCAAGAAACGACCCGGGGGGGTTGACAGCGATTATCAGATTTATGTGAGTATCGGGCAGTCTTTTTAAGGACGGACGACGGATGACGGAAGACAGAGGACAGAGGGCAGAGGACAGAGGGCAGAAGGCGGAGGACGGAAGACAGAAGTCCGATCGCCGTCGTCCGTCCTCCGTCGTCCGTCATCCGTTTTGGCGTCGTCTGGTAAAATGGACCTTGTTATCGATCGTCGGGTTCGTAGTACTGATCATGCTCCTGTGGGCGGGCCTTCAGACGCAATGGGCCAAAAAGCAACTGGCAGGGTTTGTGGCGGATGTCACCGCTAAAACAGGGGACTATCAGGTGGCCATTGAGGGCTTGGATGGGCTGCTCCCCTTTTCCATTACCCTGAAACGCGCCACCATTTCAGATGCGAAAGGGCCCTGGCTCAAAATGGAAAAGTTCGATTTTTCCATGAAGCCGATCGATCTGATTTCGGGGTTGGTGCATGTAAAATGGCTTCGAATGGCACATTTGACCATTTCCCGTTTGCCCGAATCCCGCAAACCCTCTCCGAAAAAAGAAAAACCACCCACAAAAAGCGATACGTTCTCCCTGCCCCACATTCTGGTTCAGGAAATCCAACTTCAGCACATCGACCTGGGGGAAGCGCTCGCGGGAAAACCCATGAGTTTCAGCCTCAACTCCCGGGTGAAAACCGTCAAAACCAGCGTTCAGGCGGAAGCATCCCTGAAGGACCTGACAAGGGACGACGATGCCTTTAAATTGAAAGCCGCTTACGATTTGAAAACCGAGCATCTGATTGCGAATGCGGCCTACCATGAATCCACGGGAGGGCTTGTGGCGGGCCTGTTGGGACTTAAAGATCTTACGAGCATTCAATTGACGGCAAATGCACAGGGGCCAGTTTCTCATATTAAGGGTGATCTGGATCTGAATATGGGCGGTTACGGAAAAGCAACCCTTCAATACGACGTGAGCCACCAGAAGGCAATCACCCTGCAATTGAATGGACAAATACAGGCTGAAAACCGCATTCTACCGCCCCCGGTGGCGCAGATTATGGACTCTGAAACCGTGGATTTGACCTTAAATGCATCACTTTCACCGGAAAAAGAGGTCCTGCTCAAAGGGCTCAGGATCAAAAATGGTAATATGGTCATTTCGCTCGAAGGGGCTGCCAATTTAGAAAATGAAAAAATGGACATGCGGGCCCGTATTGAGGGGGCCGAACTGGCCCCGCTTCTGGCGGGAAGCGGCGTTTCCCTCGACGATCTGGATTCGGTGAACATTTCCGCCAGCGGGCCTTTCATGTCACCGGAAGTGATCATATCCACCGCATTGGCCGGACTTAAAGGGCAAGGCGCAACATTAACCGGGGCAAAGTTGAGCGCCCGAGCCCTTTTTGAAAAGGGTTTTACGGGGTTAAAAGATGTTTCAGTGGCCCTTAGCGCCCAAGGAATACGGATTCAACAGGCACCGAAACTGGCGGGACCCGTCAAATTGGATATCCAGGCACAAAGCCCCGACTTTTCAACGTGGCAGGTGAAAACCTTTCGTATGACATTGCCGGGAGTCGCTGTGAGTGTGAAAGAAGCACTCATGAACCTCACCGAGGGGCGTTTTTCCGGCGATCTGGCGGTTCAGGCGGATCATATTGCCTCACTGCTGCCACCGGACACACCCCCCCTGGATGGTCGTCTTTCCATCAACGCGCAGGTGAAAGGCACAGGTCCCACGGACCTGACGGCCCGCCTGGAGATGGCGGTTTCACAGCTCAAAGGGCTTCCGCCCGAGGCTGCCGCCATTGCGGGCCCGGAAGTGACCCTTAAAGCCCATGCCGAAATGAAGCAGGACAGGCTTACCCTGGAAATGGTTGAGCTGAAAGGGGCCCAGACCCGATTGACGGCTGATGGCTGGGTCAACATTAAAGAAAGCATATTTGATGTGGCCTACCGGATGACCCTGGATCATTCAGGAGATGGCATTTCAAAGTCGGCAACCCTGCCAGTGGGAGATGTGCAGGCCAAAGGCAAGATTTCAGGAAAATTTGACGATTTTTCCGCCCATGTGGATCTCAACTCCCAAAAACTTCAGTTTAAAGACCTTGAAATCAAAGGGATGAAAACAGAACTGAAAGCTGAAGGGTTACCTCGGAAACCTTCCGGCACAATCCGCATTAATGCCTCAGCCATGGATCAACTACTGCAAGTGAACAGCGATTTTGCCTGGAGCGGCAAAACCCTGACTGTTGAAGATGCACGGGTTCAAGCCCCCGGCATTGACCTGGCGGCATCCCTTGATCTGACCCCCGAGACAGTAGACTTCTCCGGAAAGGTCAAAGGCCGAATCACCTCCCTTGAGATTGTTCAGGCCCTGGCCGGAGTTGAGGCACAGGGTACAGGGGCATTTCAAATTGAAGCCGGAAAACCGGCTACGGCCCGGGACGGACGGCCCCTGACCCTTCGTGCCGACTTCAAAGGCCTTAAATTCAAGGATTACGGGGCTTCCACCTTGAAAGTAATCGCCAGGGTGGATGATATGAAAGCAATGCGGGGGAAGGCAAAATTGACCGCAACGGATATGCCTTTGGGGAGTTCGCATATTGAAACCCTGAGCCTGGAGGCAACGGGGGCCCTTTCAGAGGCCGAAATCACGCTTAATACCAAAGGTGTCACCCAGACGGACCCCCAAACAACATCCGGAGCGCCGCTGTTTCTGAGCACAAAAATAAAGGTCAAGAAAACAGACCTGTGGCAACTTCGGCTGGAATCGTTAAAAGCAGGTTATGAAAACCTGAAAGTCAACCTGCAAAAACCCGCCAACATGGTCTACGGAGATGACGGCCGGATTGCACTGGACGACCTTCAATTGAAAGTGGACAAAGGGCTGCTTCAGGTCATGGCCCATGTGGACCCGGAAAAGGTGGATGCAAAGGTTCGGATTACCGACCTGCCCTTGTCCCTTCTGGAACCCTTTGTGGGAGAGGATTTGGACGGCAGGGCCGAGCTCAACCTTGAATTATCAGGGCCCCTTTCGGACCCCGGGATAACTGTAGCCGTACATGTGAAAGAATACAAAGTCATGGGTCGTGACGGCACCCAGCCCATTTTGTTGAATGCAAAACTCCATTCCAGACGGGATGGAGAGCGCCTGCTGGCGGATCTGGAACTCTCAGGCCTCGGTAAGACCCCGTTTAAAGCCGGAGGCAGCATTCCGGCGCACATCTCTCTAAAACCTTTCGCTTTTCATATGGATAAAAGCGGCAGACTGGAGGCGAAACTTCAAGGGATACTCAATCTGGCGGTTCTGCAGACACTGCCGGCCATGGACAACCAAAGCCTGCGGGGCCTGGTGAACGTGGACATGGGAATAGAGGGTTCACTGGAGAAATGGGAGTTGAACGGGGGAGTAACCCTCGATAAAGGCCGATATGAAAACGTGGAACAGGGCGTGCTCCTGGATCAGATTCAGCTAAAGATGAGTGCCGAGGGAAGAATTTTGGAACTGACCCGATTGACGGCCACCGATGGCGGCACAGGGACGATCTCCCTCAACGGCCGGACCGATGTGGATCCCCCTTTCAAGACAGAAATCGCAGTGGCCCTGAAACAGGCCACTTTGCTCCGACAGGAAAATCTAACCGTAACAGCTGGTGGAAACCTGGATCTCAAAGGGAATAAGGACCGGATGGATCTGACCGGTGAAATCAATCTGGAACGTACGGAAATTGCCATTCCCAAACGTTTTCCGCCGGATGTGACCGTTATTCCCGTCACCATCATCAATGATCCCGCAGCCGAAGCATCGGAAAAATCAAACTCCAAAAAGGGCGGAACACTGATACAACTGAATCTGGGGGTCAACATCCCCGATAAATGCTTTGTCCGGGGCCGAGGCCTGGATGTGGAATTCAAGGGACGGCTTACAGTACAGGGGCCCGCTGACAACCCGGTGGTTCGAGGGACTTTGAACGTGGTCAGAGGGACCTTTCTTTGCCTTTCCCGAACCTTTAAAGTCATCAGTGGACAGATCGCCTTTGACGGCGCCACCCCCCCCGTGCCCTTCCTGAACATCAACACCCAGGTGAACGCCGGAGAGATTACCGCCCAGGTGGATGTTTCGGGACCCGCCGACGCCTTCAAACTGAAGCTCTCTTCCCAGCCACCCCTGCCCCAGGATGAAATCATGGCCCAGATTCTTTTTGGGCAGTCGGTTGCCAAATTGAACACCTTTCAGGCCCTTCAACTGGCCTATTCCGTGAATGAACTGGCCGGCGGATACGGGCCGGACATCATCGGTAAAACCAGAGGTTTTCTGGGCCTGGACCGTCTGGATTTCAGCGGCGGGGACGAGAATAAAAAAAGCAACAGTAGTAGCGACGATAGCAGCAACGGACCCAGTGTCACACTGGGGAAATATGTCAGCGATCGTGTCTATGTGGGGGTCGAACAGGACCTTACGGACAACAAACAGGATGTGATTGTGGACGTCAATATTACCCCCAATTTCACCGTTGAGAGCAAAGCCGGCACCAAATCGGGAGCCGGGTTGGGATTTAACTGGAATTACGATTATTGATGATTGAAGGAGGAAAACCATTGAGACTGATACGATTTGGAAAATCGGGTGAAGAACGACCCGGACTTATGAAGGACGGTGCCATTGTTGACTTGAGGGAGCTTTTTCCGGAAATCCCGGATATTGGTCCGGCCTTTTTTGAAGCGCAATGGCCGGACAAGCTTCACCGGATAGATCATTTGGGAACGGAAATGGCGCTGCGTCTGGGTTGCCCTGTCCATACCACCAGCAAAATCATCTGCCTTGGGAAAAATTATGCTGAGCACGCCAAGGAAGGCAACATGGCAACACCCGAGACCCCCCTGATCTTCTGCAAAACCCCCAACACCCTGAACGGACCGGAAGATCCGGTCCCCATGCCCAAAGAGAGCGGCAAGATCGACTGGGAGGTGGAGCTGGCCGTGGTGATCGGGAAACGGTGTAAACGGGTCTCTAAAGAAGATGCATTCAGCGTTATTGCCGGCTACACAGTGATGAACGATGTTTCCGGACGGGAAGCACAGTTTTCGGACAAGCAATGGTTTCGCGGAAAATCTTTCGACGGTTTTGCGCCCATGGGGCCCTGCATTGTCACACCCGATGAGTTGGAAGACATCCGAAACCTCCGGTTGACCGCCACCGTGGATGGAAAAATTATGCAGGACGGCAACACCCGTGATATGATTTTCGATATCCCCGCCATCATCCAAAACATCAGTTGTGACATTACCCTGGAACCGGGGGACATTATTTCCACCGGCACGCCGGCGGGCGTGGGCATTTTCATGGATCCGCCTGTAACCCTGAAACCGGGGAATATCGTGGAATGCACGGTTGAAGGGATCGGCACCATACGCAACCGGTTCATTATGTAAGGAATAAGTTGTCTTGTCGGGGCCAGCGTTTTTTCGGGAATTCCTTTTTTGGAAAATGACTTCAACCTGGCCTTAATCCCGTTTCCACAATGCCGCTACTCTCGCCTTTAACGCAGCTAGACCAGTCATCTGTTCTCTTTCAAAGACTTTTTACATCCACCGCAACAGCACCTCAGCCAGCACCTCTTTTCCCACCGGCTTGGGCACATGATCATTCATTCCGGCCCGCAAACAAGCATTACGACCTTCCTCACCCGTATGGCCGGTCATTGCCACAATGGGAACATCCGGGTTTTGCACCGAATCGGATTTGCGAATTGCTTCCGTGGCCTCAAAACCATCCATCTCGGGCATCTGGCAATCCATCAACACCAGGTCAAACGGTTCGCGTATCAACGCCTCCAGCGCGGCTTTTCCATTCTCGGCAACAGCAACCGTATGCCCCTTTCGCTCGAGCATCCGGCTCATCAATTTCTGATTTACAGGATTGTCTTCGGCAATCAGAATGCGCAACGCACGCTGTTCTTTTTTGAGGGAAGAAGATGCCCTTTCGGGCTTCGGCTTTTCCTTCATAGACAAATTGGGACAAACCACCCTGAAAACCGTACCCTGTTCAGGCGATGTACCGAATGAAGCGTGACCTTTCAAATACCGTTCGCTCAGCAACTTGATGCTGTAAGTACCCAAACCACGACCCGAACCTTTGGTGGAAAACGATCGTTGAAAAATCTGCAACTGAATTTCCGGTGGAATGAACCCGGGGTTGTGCACCCAGAATGCCGCACCCCGTTCATCTGCTTCACATCCCAGTGTGACGATTTCACCCGGTTTTGAAGCCTCCAGCGCGTTCTTCGTCATATTACCGATCACGCGCCGTAACAGTGCACGATCACTTATCAGAGTCCCTTTATGGACTTCATCATCAATCCGAATGTGACGTCCGCGTGTCACTTCATGCCCCATATATAACTCAGTAATTTCTTCCAGAATTTCACCGGTACCAAAAGCGGTCGGATGTGCGGCCAGTTCCTCTTTTTCTGCGGCCGCCAGTTGTCGTTGAGCCTGAATTTCTTCAATCAAGTCGTCCGAAAGTCTCAGAATGATATCCTGAAATTCATCCTTTTCTTCCGAATTTGCCCCACGAATCAGTTCAGCCGAACCTTTGAGCCCTCCAGCCGTGTTCAGGATATCATGAAAAAATATTCGTTCCAACGCTTCTCGCCGTTTCTCATGACTGGTATCCACCACGGTAAAGAGTGTAAAACCCTCGTCACCCAAAACCAGCGGTCTTGCCCAAACGCGCAGATCCAACGCATCTCCCGTCTGATCCTGAATGATGCGGCACTCCTGAACATCGGCTCTGTTTTCCTGACTCGAAAGAATGGCTTTTATGGCGCCGCAGGTACTGCAAAAAGTGGTGGTCCCACAACCACCCTCAGATTCAAATGCATGTGCGCATTTCAATATTTCTCCGGGACGGCAACCGAAAACGCGCTGGGTATCTTCGTTTCTGATACCCAGCGTATGGTATAAGCTTTGGTTTGCATACACCATCTGCCGCTCACGATTCAACACAAGCAGTATATCGGGCACGGCATCAACCATTTGTGTCATCAACGGCATATCCTGAAAAAGCAGTCGCTGTCGCTGAATCTCTTCAACCGAAGCAAATTCGGCTGGAGCAAATTCTGTACGGACTTCCATCTGTTCCATGATACCACCTCCAGAGAATCGGTCTCACCGGGTTCAAAAAAGCACGGTTCCTTTAAGATTCCTCGTCAATCGTTTCGATGCAAACAATAACCCTCGTGTTCAGCACCGCCAGGCCCGGGGACTATCAGACTTCTGATGGGGCATTTTGAATATCCCAAATAATGGTATCAGAACTAAAGTCTTGCTCGTTTGGCCACATAATGCCATGGTGTGCTGGGCGTACAAGACGAAAATATTCTTCATCATAAAGTTCTTTGAATACACTCCCCTTTAAATATGGTTTCACATCGAAGATCCCTGAGATGCCACTACTTGTTGTTATATCTATTTCATGGTTATCGAGTGGCACTGCTTTAATAATTTTGTCCATAATAAACCTCTTATTTTAACGGATCGATTCTGAATACTGGTTCACCAGCTACAGCCAATCTCCAGTTTGCCAATAACGCTTCTCTATGAATCTCTATCCAAGCTTGTACGAGTTTCATTTTTGCTTTTGGTAAATTCCCACCCAATAATTCATCATCTTCAATTGAAATAGTAGCTTGATGTTCGCCAAATTCTGCATGTATATGGGGTTTGCTGTGTTTTTTATTATCATAGTAGTACATTAAGACAGGTGTACTTGATCATTCGCAGCTTATAAATTTTGGACTTTGATGAAACCAATCATGTCTATAATTTTCACCTTTGTGTATCAGGGAAATTCGCCCTGATAAGCTGATATTCATAGGGTTATCGCGCGAATTTTCCTTGCACTGATATCGAATTTTTTCATAAGGTAAATATAGTATTTTTTCACAAAAAATGATAGTCGAATCAGTTCATTCTATGCAAAATGAGCGAGATAATCAACGATAATAAGAGCGAAATTCAATATGCCTGAGGACTCCGGGGAACGAAACGTTCTGCAATTTGCCCAGCAAATGGCGCTTCTCTTTGACGCTTCACACAACGGTATGGTCATTATAGACCGCCAAGGCGAAATATTGGTTTACAACAAAGCGGCCATGCGCATATTCAACGACCACGTCTCGCCGGTGGGGATGCGCATGTCCCAATTGCGGCCCGAGACATGGCCGGATATGGAGAAAATTCTTCAAACCGGCCAACCTCAAATCGGGGTACGCCTGGAAATCCTCCAGACCACCATTATCGCCAACCGCAGCCCGGTCATGGACAACGGACGGGTGATCGGCCTGTTCAGTGTTTTTCAGGATATCTCCGAGTACGAAGCGATTGTCTCCCAGCTGGAGGGCTATCGGGACCTGGTGCGTGAATTGGAGGCCATCTTTGAAAACTCCCAGGACGGCATATACCTGGCCGACTGCCGGGGCAAAACCCTCAGGGTGAACCAGGCCTATGAAAGCATCACCGGGCTGGACCGCAACGACCTTTTGGGCCGACACCTGGGCGATCTCGTGAAGGAAGGGGTGCTGGACCACTCGGTGACCCTCGATGTGCTGGAGAAAAAGTGCTCCGTGAGCATCATGCAAAATATCCGCGGCGGCAAACGTGTTCTGGTGACCGGCTCTCCCGTATTCGACAAGCAGGAAGAAATCGCCCTGGTGGTCTCGAACGTGCGCGATATGACCGCTCTGACCGGACTCAGGAATGAACTGGACAAAGCGAAGCTCCTGTCCGAGCTTTACCAGCAGTCGTTGCGGGAACAGGATCAATACGAGCACGCTCTGGAGGGCTTGGTGGCCAAAAGCAAGGCCATGTCCGATGTGATCAAAAAAGCCATAAAGGTGGCGGGCTTCGAGGCCCAGGTACTCATCAGAGGAGAGTCCGGGGTCGGTAAAAGCATGCTGGCCCGTGTTATCCACAATGTGGGGCCCCGCAAGGATGGGCCTTTTACCAAGATTAACTGCGGGGTAATCCCCGAATCACTCATGGAGAGTGAACTGTTCGGCTATGAAAAAGGCGCCTTCACAGGAGCAGCCTCCGAGGGTAAGGCGGGCCTTGTGGAGACCGGACAGGGCGGCACGGTTTTCTTTGACGAGGTGGGAGAGCTGACCCCCGCCATGCAGGTGAAGCTCTTGCAGGTCATCGATGAAAAGACCTTCACAAGGGTGGGTGGCACAAAACCCGTGAAAGTGGATGTGCACATCATCGCCGCCACGAACCGCGATTTGGACCAATTGAAGAAACAGGGGCGTTTCAGAGATGATCTTTTCTACCGGCTCAACGTGGTACCCATCATTATCCCGCCGCTGCGGGAACGCAGCGAAGACATTTTGTTGCTGGCCCTGAAAACATTGGAAAAGCTCAACGCCAATCGGGGAATGCATAAACAAATGCGTCCCGAAGTTTTGGAGCGATTGATGCATTACAACTATCCCGGGAACGTGCGTGAGTTGATAAACCTGGTCGAAAGGATGGTTGTCATGAGCGACGGCCAGACCATTACACTGGGAGATCTGCCGGAAACCATGCGTCGGCGGCTGTCCGAAGGGGATTCTTCCGAAGAGCTTAGCCTTAAAGCGGCAATGGAGCGTTTTGAAGCCCGCCTGATCCGGGAGGCTTTAGAAAGACACCATACCCTGGAACATGCCGCCAAATCATTGGGCATCCACGCCACGACGCTGTGGCGCAAACTCAAACGAGGGAAAAACACATCATTACTGCATTAACGCAATATCATTGCAAATTCGCAATGAAAGCCTATAGCATTAATATCACGTCATAAATCAATTCATTTCAGACTAATGCTTGAGTTAAGCATGCAAATATGCAGTGATATGCTCCCGGCGTTGCTTATTCCTTCCTAACAAAAAACGTTCTATTTCAGTCCGTTAGTCTCCAACTCCATCTGTGGCATATTGGTTGCATAAGCAATACTTCTACCGGCGCAGTAACGCCAAGATAGTCTTTGTTCCTCCTAATCGGAGGGGGAAAAACACACCACAGGTTGAGTGACCGCATTTTGGTTTTGGAGTCGTAAGCTGGAAAGGAGGGGGTATGAAAGGTTTTTTTAACATGTTGCTGGTGGTGGATGCGACGCATCAATCCTTTGAGTTGAAACGTCTGGACGACGATCTGCTTATGAACACTCTGGGCGGCAAAGGGCTGGCCACACACCTGCTGCTGACCCATAACCCGGCGGGAGTCGACCCTTTGGGTCCGGAGAACAACCTGATTTTCGCATCCGGCCCCGTTACCAATACCGGCATCTGGGGGTCCTGCCGTCACGGGGTCTATACTAAATCGCCCCAGACCGGTTTTTATTCCGAGTCCTACGCAGGGGGAACGGCAGCTGAGTCCATGGCCGCCACAGGTTTCGACGCGGTCATGATAAAGGGCGCCGGCGCTGGACCTTTGTGGCTGGAGATCGGAGAGACCGGCGTCTCATTCCACCCGGCCGAAGACCTCTGGGGCCTGGACACCTATGAGACCGAGGACCGAATCAAAGATTGGATAAGAGAAAACCGTCCCGCTGCCAAACGCTCCGGTGTAGTAACCATAGGTCCGGCAGGAGAAAACAGGGTCGTCTTCGCGGTGATCGAGAATGACTATTGGCGTTCAGCCGGACGCACCGGCGTGGGCGCAGTCATGGGCTCCAAGAACATCAAGGCCATCGCTTTCTGGGGCAATCGTTTAAGGGATGTGGCCGACCCGGGCCTGCTTAAATCCTTTGCCAAGGAAATGGCCGCCCGATCCAAGGAAGACGCCGGCGTAAAAGCCTACAAAAGCATGGGCACCCCCATGCTGGTGGACGTCATGAACAACGCCGGAGGTTTCCCCACCCGTTACTGGCACAAAGGCACCAGTGAAAATCGTGAAGGCATCAACGCCGCCGCCCTGCATGAGCGCTGTGAAGTGCAGCCCCATGCCTGCTTGAAGTGCTTCATCGCCTGTGGCCGCTTATCCACCGTCAAACAGGGCCGCCACAAAGGTTTGAAGATTGAGGGGCCTGAGTATGAGACCATTTACGCCTTTGGTGGATTGTGCGAAGTGGCCGACATCGAAGAGATCGCCTATCTCAACGACATTTGCGACCGATTGGGGTTGGATACCATGACCGGCGGCAATCTGGCGGCTTTTACCATGGAGGCGGTTGAACAGGGCAAACTTAGCTATGACATCGGCTACGGCCGTGTGGATGCCATCGCCCGCCTGCTGGAGGATATCGCCCACAGAAGGGGGCCTGGCGAAGTGTTGGCCCAAGGCATAAAGGCTGCGGCCAAAGCCTGGAAAATGGAAGATCAGGCCATACACGTGAAAGGCATGGAGCCCGCCGGCTACGACCCCAGGGTGCTGAAGGGCATGGGTCTGGCCTACGGAACCAGCGACCGGGGGGCCTGCCATCTGCGGGCCACCTTCTATAAACCTGAACTGGCGGGCATAGTGGACCCCGAGAAGATCGGCGGCAAGGCGGAAATTTTCGCCCTTTGGGAAGATCGCCTGACCCTCTTCGACACCCTGATTCTATGTCGTTTCTTCCGCGATTTGTATCAGTTCGAACAGCTCTCTACCATTATCAAGTGCACCACAGGCCTGGAATTGGATGAGGCAGGCATGCGGGCCGTGGCTCGGCGGGTCACCGATGACACCCCCCGTTTCAACCTGCGCGAAGGCCTGACCCCGGAAGATGACAGGCTCCCCCGGCGTTTCCACGAGGAAGCGCTGCCCGAGATGGGAAAAGTATTGGCCCTGGAAGACTTTGAGCAGATGCTTCTGGAATATTACCAGGCCCGCGGGTGGGACGACGAGGGCCGGCCCGGGGTGTGAAAATGATATCATAAAGATAAAAAAACCGTTAAAAAGGAGGTGGTACATCAGCAAACTGCGGAAAAGCAGGCGATGAAAATGAAGATTGTCATCTTTGGCGCTAACGATTTGAATGTTGAAGAAAGGGGCTAGCAATGACTGAGAAAAAAATTGGAAGACGGGATTTCATGAAGACGACGGGTGTTGCCGGATTGGCTGCCGGCGGCATGATTCTGGGCGGCACGACTCAAGCAAATGCTGCAAAGAAAAAGGCCATCCCCAAAACCCCCATCAAAGTGGCGGCCATCAGCTTTCTGAGCGGACCGGCAGCCGGACCTTTCGGAATACCCGGCGATAATTCCTACAAGATGATGGCCGATGTTTACAACAAGCAGGGCGGCATCCTGGGGCGGAAGATCGATCTGATCAGTCTGGATGAGGCGGGCGGTGCCAAAGGGCAGGTGGAGCTGGCAAGGAAATTGATCCTGGAAGACAAAGTGGACGTGATCCTGGGTTATATCTCTTCGGGCGACTGCAAGGCGGTAATTCCCATGTCCGATGAACTGGGCGGACTCATGCTGGCCTATGACTGTGGAACGCACGTGCTCATGGAGGAAAAAGAATCTCCCTACAAGGTCCCCAAGTATGAGCTGGGTTTTCGAACAGCAGCCCACCTGGGCCAGGACAACATCGCTCTGGCCCTGGCCATCAAAAAATATATGCCGGATGTGAAAAAAATCGCCGCCATTAACCAGGACTACGCCTGGGGTCGGGATTCATGGCATATTTTTGAACTGGCCATCAAAAAACTCCTGCCGAAAGTGGAGATTGTGAAGACCCTTTGGCCCAAGATTTTCACGAAGGATTATACCGCCCACGTAAGCACACTGATGGGCTCGGGAGCTCAGATCGTCCACTCGTCCCTCTGGGGGGGAGATGCCGTGACCTTTATCAAACAGGCCATGGGCGCCGGGTTCTTCAAGCAGGCAAAACTGGCCATGAGCCGCGGGGAACCGTATCCTCAAGAGATCGGTGCGGACTTTCCCGAGGGTCAGTTCCTCTGTTGTGCGGGAGCCCATTATTTCCGTTATCCCGCCTGGGACAAATGGCCGCTCAATAAATGGTTTGTGGAAGAATTCAACAAACGTTACAAAAAATACCCCACCTATCCATCATACCATGCCTTTCAGGCCATCGCATCCTACAAGACCGCCGTTGAAAAGGCATCAAGCCTGGTGGGGGGATGGCCCAGCATCGAAGAGATTGCAAAGGCCCTGGGCAACATGAGTCTGGAAACCCCTTCAGGGTATCTGGTCATCAACAAAGACCACAACGCTCGAGAAGACTGTCTGGTGGGCATCTCCAAGAAGGTGAAGGAATTTCCTTTTCCCATCCTGGATCCCGACAAGCTGGAGGTGTTTCCGTCATTCCAGGTGAATGCGCCGGCAGGCATATCCACCGAAGCTTGGATTAACGGCTGGAAGTCATAAGGAAAAACCCTTAAAGGCGGCGGAAGGCGTCTTCCGCCGCCAAAAGAAACAACCCTAAAACACCTCAACCATTAACCCTAACTGCATAAGGAGGGTCTTTGCCTATGGGGCTGATATATGCCCTTAACGGACTATATTTTGCGGCATTTCTCTTCCTGACCTCCCTGGGATTAAACATCATCCTGGGCGTCATGGGCATTTTAAACCTGGCCCATGGGTCTCTCTATGCCGTCGGCGGCTTCATGGCCGCCTACCTGATCGGCCTCATGGCCCAGAGCAGCCTTCCCGTCATGTTGCCGGTGGCTGTTCTGGGCGCCGTGGCCGTATCAGGTGTCGTAGGGTTTATTCTGGAGACGACCCTGATCAAGCATATGTACCGACGTGCTCTGGAATATCAGCTTCTCATTACATTCGGCATTCTCATGCTGATCGAGGATCTCATCAAGCTGGTTTTCGGCGGCGAGTCGCGATATGCGTCGGCCCCTTTTGACGCCATGGGCAGCCTCGACATTATGGGGCACACCTATTCGGTCTATTTCCTGTTCGTCATGGCCGTGGCCGCGGCGGCGGGGCTTTTCATCTGGTGGCTGATGGTCAAAACCCGGCTGGGCATCATGTTGCGCGCCATAGAGATGGATCGGGAGATGGCCCAGGCCATGGGCATTCCCATGAGAAGTTTGACCATCGCCGCCTTCATGTTGGGTTCCGCCTTTGCGGGGCTTGCCGGGGCCCTGGTGGTCCCCACCACGCCCGCCGTGATGGGAATGGGGATGGACCCACTGATCATGGCCTTCATCGTGGTGGTCATCGGGGGCTTAGGTAGTCTTAGGGGCGCGTTGATGGGTTCCCTCATCGTGGGGCTCACACGTTCTTTCACAATTGCCTATTTCGCGGAACTTGAAATGCCGCTGCTTTTTTTGATTGCTGTGGTCATTCTCGTCATTCGGCCCGAAGGTCTCTTTGGTCAGAAATAGAAGGGGAAATTGATGAAAAAGTATATACTGAACACCCGTACCGCCTGTTATGCGGTCGCATTGATTGTCCTTCTTGCCCTGCCGCAATTCATAACCCCATATCATGTGACCCTCATGGAAACCGGGCTATCGCTCGCCATCATGGCGCTGGGGGTGAACCTGTTGTTGCGTTATACGGGGGTCCTTTCATTCGGACACGGGGCCTATTTTGCAGCAGGCGCCTATGCCGTGGGTCTCCTCTACATGTATCTGCCCGATCACTTTACGTTTGAAAACGCCATTTTAGCGGCGCTCCTGGTTTCAGCGGCCATATCGGCTCTTTTCGGACTTGTGTGCGTCCGCCACACCAAGGTTTTTTTCTCCATCCTCACCCTGGCGCTTTGCATGCTCCTTTTTGCAGTGCTTGAAAAAGCATACCACTTCACGGGTGGTTCAGACGGCATCCGTGTACCCATCCCTCTCTTTTTCGGCCACGAATTCGAAGGAATGCGGCGCTTCCAATTCCTTTGCGGTCCCTATTATTACATCGTTGTGGGGATTTTCGCAGCCGCAAGCCTTCTCATGCTGGCCATTGTGAACTCCCCATTTGGGAAAATCCTGCAGGCCACCCGGGATAATGAACTCCGTGCTGAAATGATCGGCGTTCGAGTGAAGCGATACCGCTGGTATGCGTTTATTATTTCGGGGACATTCTCAGGGCTTTCAGGGGGCGTCTGGAGTTTTGTCAACGGCCATATCACACCTGAAATCTGTAACTGGGTCTTTTCAGGAGAGGTCGTCTACATGGTTCTTTTAGGCGGCTTCATGATCTTTGAAGGCCCCATCGTGGGCGCGCTTGCCTTTACGTATCTAAGGCTCTACGCTGCCGCCACGACGCAGTACTGGATGCTGATTATCGGCGCCACTTTGATTTTTCTCGTGCTGGCCCTGCCCGGCGGCATTACCGGGGGAATTCAGAGCCTGTACAACCGCTTGAAACCAAAAGGAGCTTAGGGAGACACTCATGTTGCAGGTTCAGAACGTACAGAAATCTTTCGGGCAGTTTATGGTCATCAGCGACGTCAGTTTTTCCGTTACTAAAAATGAGGTGGTAGCGCTGTTGGGACCCAACGGCGCCGGGAAAACCACCATGGTCAACCTGATCAGCGGGCATCTTCGGCCTGATTTGGGAAAAATTCTTCTGGACGATAGAGATATCACCACCGCACCGGCCCATGTTCGCATCGCCTTAGGCATTGCCAGGAATTTTCAGATTACCCAGCTCTTTGAAGAACTGAGTGTATTGGACAATGTGCGCAACTGCATTTTTTCCAAGGAGGGCAGATCCGGGCGCTTCTTTAAACCCGCCGGCGCCTACAAAGAGGAGAAATCAGAGGCCATGAGTGTTTTGGAGACCTTCAACCTGGCTCAATTTGCCTCGGAGCCGGCCGCGGCGTTAAGCGAGGGCGACAAAAAAATTCTGGATACCGCCATGGCCTTTGCGCTCAAAGCCAAATTCCTCCTTCTGGACGAACCCACCAGCGGTGTTGCCACATCCGATAAGTTCAAGGTGATGGATACCATCATTAACGCCATCCAGAAACAGGGCACCGCAACCCTCATCATTGAACACGACATGGATATTGTGGCCGAATATACGGACCGGGTGATGGTATTGGCCGAGGGCCGAATTCTGGCCGATGGGGCTTCATCAGAGGTTATGGAGAACAAAGAGGTGAAAGAGACGCTTTTCGGGGTGAGCGATTGACCATGCTGCTATCCATTAAAAACTTAGATTTCTTCGTCCGAAAGTCTCACATCCTACGTTCCATATCACTGGATGTGAATGAAAAAGAGATTGTGGGGCTGCTGGGACGAAACGGAGCGGGAAAGAGTTCCATTATCAAGTGTATTCTGGGACTTTATGCCCCCAAATCGGGAAGCATTCTGTTCAAAGGGGAAGAGATCACGACTGTATCCACCCGCCAACGGGTTCTTTCCGGTCTGGCCTATGCCCCTGAAGACGCACGGGTTTTTCCCGAATTGAGTGTAAAGGAAAATGTGAAACTGTCCACCTGGATCATCGAAAAGCGGCAGGATGGAGACACATTTGATCTTGAACAGGGATTTGAAATTTTCCCCAAACTGAGAGACCTCTGGGAGCGAAAAGGGGGCAACCTGTCGGGCGGAGAAAAGAAGATGGTGTCCGTTACCCGCGCTCTGGCCCTGAAACCGGATCTGCTGCTTTTAGATGAGTCTTTTGAGGGGCTCTCGCCCCTGGTGGTCCGGCACTTTTCCAACGCCATGGGGCGAATTCGGGACATGGGTATTTCCATCCTTTTGGCAGAGTCCAATCTGGCCAATACGGCCCGGGTGGCGGGTCGGGCCTATGTGATTGAGCGGGGAGAGGCCATATTTCAGGGAACGCCCAGGGAAATTGATCAGGAGGAGAGTTTGAACCTCATCCTGGGACGTTAAAAAAGACTAAGGAGAGTTAAGTTATGTTGGATAATATCAGTATTTTTAGAACCACACCCAGAATTGTCATGGGACCGGGTGCCGTCAACGGCCTTGGCCGGGAAGTGCGGGATTTAAAAGCGGCCCGGGCCCTCATCGTTACCGATCCGGGAATCCTTGATGCGGGAATCCTTACGCCCGTGGAGGCATCCCTCAAGGAAGCACGCGTTAAATATATGGTTTTTAGCGAAGTGTCCCCCGATCCCCGGCATCAGACCGTTGAAGACTGCCTTTCAGCAGTGAAGGAGTTCAGGCCCACATGCGTCATCGGACTGGGGGGCGGCAGTCCCATCGACATTGCCAAGACCGTGGCGGTGATGCTCAAAAATTCCGGGGACATTATTGATTATTGCGGCATCGATCTGGTGCCCAAACCGGGGCTCCCCACCATTATGGTCCCTACCACGGCCGGAACCGGCAGTGAGGTTACGCCCATTGCCATCCTGTCGGACGATGATGAAAAACTCAAAAAAGGTGTGGTGAGCCCTTACCTGTTTCCGAAAGTCGCCCTGCTGGACCCTCTGCTGACCCTTGGGCTTCCGGCTCCCGTAACCGCTGCAACGGGCATGGATGCCCTTATCCATGCCATAGAAGCCTTCACCAGTGTCAATGCCAATGACATGACAGACATGTTTGCCACAAGGGCTATCGAGTTGATTGCCGACAATCTGCGCACCGCTTATGCCCACGGAGGAAATATCGACGCCCGATCGGCCATGCTTGAAGCAAGCCTTTTGGCGGGGATCGCCTTTGCCAACGCGGGTGTAACTGCCGTACATGCCTTTGCCTATCCCATCGGAGCCGAATTCCACATCCCCCACGGCGTGGCCAACACCCTCATGCTGGCAGAAGTGATGCGATTCAACCTGGTGGGGAACCTGGCGAAATTCGCGGATATTGCAGCGATGATGGGTGAACCGGTGGATGGGCTCTCCGATCGCCAGGCAGCCGAGGCCGCGGTGGACGCGGTGATGGTCCTGGCACAGGATCTACAGGTTCCCGCCACCCTCGGTGAATTCGGGATCACCGAAAACCACATTGACGATCTGGCCGAGGGGGTTATGAAGGTAACACGGCTTCTGGCCAACAATCCGAGAGCCATGTCACATAAGGACGCAGTTGATATTTATCGCCGCGTCCTGTAAAGATGCCCGAAAGATCTGAAAACCGGAAAGGGCAGTGAAAGAAGGTCTTCATAATGGAGAAATGGCGATTGTGGAAATTTTTGATTTAACCGGCAAAGTTGCCATGGTGACGGGCAGTACCAAGGGATTGGGGGAAAATTCCGCCATGGCACTGGCCAAGGCCGGGGCTGATGTGGCCGTATGTGGGAGGAACACCACAAATTTGAAACGGGTTTCTGACGCGATTAAAGCGCTGGGAAGAGATTCCGGAGGGTTTGTGCTGGATGTAACGTCTAAAAATAGTGTCCATGACGGCGTGGATGAGATTCTGAAGCACTTTGGAAAAATCGATATTCTCATGAACAACGCCGGCCTGAACCATCGAGAGCCCGTCCTTGATTACCCTGAAGAAGCCTGGGACCTGGTGATTAACACCAACCTGAAAGGATATTTTCTGGTGGCCCAGGCCGTGGCGCCGCACATGCTTGATCGCGGCTACGGAAAAATCATCAATATGGGTTCCATCCTGGGAAAGATTGCACTTCCAAACCAACTGGCCTATGCTTCCGCCAAAGGAGGCGTGGAGCAAATGACCAAGGTGATGGCGCTGGAATGGGCCAAACAGGGTGTTCGTGTCAATGCCATCGGCCCCACTTACTTTGAAACCGAGATGGTGACACCCATTCGCAATGACCCGGAGCGGTTTAATTTCATCAATGAACGGACGCCCATGGGCCGGTGGGGGTATTTACCCGAAATGGAAGGGATCGTCATTTTTCTGGCGGCGCCCGCATCGGATTTCATTACCGGGCAAACCATCTATATTGACGGCGGCTGGACCATCTGCTGATGATTTGAGGGGGGGTAGAATGGAATCCGTTTATGATAAAAGACCGTGGCTGAAAAATTACCCGGATTGGGCTCCCCATAATTTTGATCTTACAACCGAGACGGCCCTCGGGGACTTCAAAAATAGCGCTGAGCTCAATCCAGAAGCACCGGCCATATACTATTTCGATCATGAAATACCCTTCAAGCTGGTTGACCGGTATTCGGATCAATTGGCTGCGGCCTTTGAAAATCTGGGTCTCAAAAAAGGAGACCGGATTATATTGGATCTCCAGAATGTCCCCCAGTTCCCCATTGCCACCTATGCGGCATGGAAGCTGGGGGCCATCGTGGTGCCCGTAAACCCCATGTATAAGGAAAAGGAACTGGCCTATTTCTGCGGAGATTCGGACGCCAGGCTCTTTTTGACCCTCGATGAAATCGCAGCAAATCTGGACCTTTCCTTTTTAAAAAACACATCCATCGAAAAAATCATTACCACATCACCTTTGGATTTTTTGCCTCCCGGCGCCGATCCACCGGGCCTCTTAAAAAACACCCGAAAGGTTGATATCCCGGGAACCCTCGACATGCTTGAAATGATCGAATCCTTTCAAGGCAAATCACCACATGATCCGGAAATTACTCCCGAAGATTTGGCGTATTTGACTTACACCTCGGGAACCACCGGTCCCCCCAAGGGCGCCATGAACACCCACGGCAACATCGCATTTAATGCTCGGGTCTATCAGGCCATGCAAAGAATCGATTCTCATGATGTGGTGCTCGGTGTGGCCCCTCTGTTTCACGTAACGGGAGAGGTGGCTCATTTAGCCATCGCTGCGCTCTCGGGGATACCGCTGGTACTTTACTACCGCTTTGACCCGGGCGAAACCCTTCGCCTTATTGAACGATGGAAAGTCACGGTGACGGTGGCGTCCATTACCGTGTACATCGCCTTATTGAATCATCCGGAAATCAAAAAGAGGGATCTTAAAAGTTTTATCAAAGCCTATAGCGGCGGAGCACCGGTCTCGGAAGCGACCGTGAACCAATTTGAGGAGACAACGGGGTTGTATCTCTACAATGTTTACGGCATGACGGAAACCAACTCCCCCTCACATATCGTGCCCTGGGGAGCAAAGGCCCCGGTAGACCCGCAAAGTGGCGCACTATCGGTAGGCGTTCCGGTCCCGGGCTGCATCATGAAAATCATGGATCTGGAAGAAGGGACCCGGGAACTTCTCCCGGGAGAAGTGGGCGAAATCGTTGATTCCGGTCCCATCGTGATACCCGGGTACTGGCAGAAGCCGGAAGAGACAAAACACGCCATCCGGGATGGCTGGCTTTATACCGGCGATGTGGGCAAGATGGATGAAGACGGCTGGTTCTACCTGGTGGATCGCAAGAAGGATATGATCGTTGCCTCCGGCTACAAGGTCTGGCCCCGGGATGTGGAAGATGTGATCTACCAGCATCCCGCAGTAAAAGAGACCGCTGTTGTGGGTGAGCCCGATCCTTACAGGGGAGAGACGGTGAAAGCCTTTGTTGCCTTGAAAGAAGGGATGACGAATACCGTAACACCCGAAGACATTATTTTATTTTGCAAAGCCCGCATGGCCGCGTACAAATATCCAAGGAAAGTGGAATTTGTTGCTGAAATCCCTAAAACCCTGACCGGCAAGTTCCTTCGCCGGGAACTGAGAGAAAAAACAAAATCTTAGAGCTAGTAAAGGAGCCATCATGAAACTTACAAATGGTGCGGAATATATTGAAAGCCTGAAGCAATTGCACCCAAGGATCTATTACATGGGGAAAAAAATCGAGGACGTGACCCTTCACCCGGCCACAGCCCCCCATGTGCGTGCCGCGGCCATGACCTATGCTTTAGCCAGTGACGAAGAATATAAAGATCTGGCCACCACCACCAGCCATTTGACCGGGAGAACCATCGGCCGTTTTACACACGTGCACCAGAACATTGAAGATCTGATTAAAAAGGTCAAACTCCTGCGGGTACTGGGCCAGAAAACAGCCACCTGTTTTCAGCGATGCGTGGGCCATGACGGCATCAACGCCACCTATTCCGTGGTCTATGAAATCGATAAAAAGCTGGGTACCGATTATTTTGAACGGTTCAAAAAGTGGTTGATCCATATTCAGGACGAAAATCTTATGGTGGTGGGGGCCATGACCGACCCCAAAGGCGACCGCTCCAAATCTCCCGCCGACCAGCCGGATCCCGACCAGTATGTTCGAGTAGTTGAGCGAAGGGATGACGGAATCGTCATCCGGGGCGCTAAAATCCATATGACGGGCGCCGTGAACTCCCATGAAATCCTGGTGATGCCCACCACGGCCATGGATGATCGGGCCAAGGATTATGCGGTGGTCTGCGCCTTGCCGGTGGATGCACCGGGGGTCACCATGATTTTCGGCCGTCAGGCCAACGATTACCGCCGCGATTTTGAGGAACGCATCGATGTGGGTAAACCCTCTTTCGGGTCCGTGGGCGGGGAAGCGGTGATCGCCTTTGAAGATGTGTTTGTGCCCACCGAGCGGGTGTTCATGGATGGGGAAGTCGAGTTTGCAGGGGATCTGGTTTATCGGTTTGCGGCGCACCACCGGGCCAATTACGGCGCCTGCAAAACCGGCCTCATGGATGTGCTGACAGGTGCTGTGAGCTACCTGGCCCAGATTCAGGGTACAGCCAAAGCGTCGCACGTAAAAGATAAGGTCACGGAGATGATCCATTTATCCGAGACCCTCTACAGTTCCTCCATCGCCTGCTCAGCCGAGGGAGAACCGACCCCTTCAGGTGCCTATATGGTGGATACCATGCTGGCCAATGTGTGCAAACAGAACGTCACCCGGTTCCATTTTGAGATCGCCCGTCTGGCGATAGACCTGGCGGGTGGGTTTCTCGCAACCCTTCCCAGCCAGTATGATCTGGAAAGCGAGGAGGTGGGCCATCTGGTGAAGAAGTATTTTTCCGGCGTGGAAGGGATCCCCACCGAGCACCGCATCAAGATTGCCCGTCTGATCGAAGCCATGACCGGCGGCACCACCCTGGTGGAGTCCATGCACGGCGCGGGTTCGCCCCAGGCCCAGCGGGTGATGATTTTCAGGGAAGGTGAATTGGGGAAGAAGATCAAGCTTGCCAAAGCATTGATGGGAATCCCTACCGGGAAATCCGGGAAATGATTTTTGTGCGTCCTTGGGATCATCCAGGTTGCTTAAAGCCCCAATGGGAATGTCCTCATTCCGGTTTTCTCTTGCCTGCTACACCATTGTGAACTATATTTAGCCAATTATGAATTAATTTCCGTTCAAAACAATGAATTAATTGAGGCATAAAATGAAATCATTTACGATTCACGGTGTTGAAAAGCCTATCGCCGATCTCATTAGAGACAAAGCCGAATCGGAAGGGTTGAGCATCAATAAGACCATCAAGAAAATTCTGGAGGAGTATCCTGGTGTAAAACCACAACCTGACAGGAAAAACCTTCGCGATTTTAAAACGTTCTGCGGGATTTGGACTCAGGATGACTTGGCCGAATTCGAAAATAAGACCTCGGATTTGAGGAAAATTGATCATTCGGACTGGCAATGAAAACCATTATTCTGGATACCAATGCTTACACGCGGCTGTTTGCAGGTGATGAAAACGTACTTGGCGTGGTTGCTTCCGCCGATACGGTATACATGTCTATTTTTGTTTTGGGAGAACTCCATGCGGGCTTAAGGGAGGTACCAGGGAGAATGAGAACCGTGAAGCATTGAAGAATTTTTTGACAAAACCCTCTGTAAAGATTTTAAATGCCTCATCAGAAACAGCGGAGATATTCGGTGTGGTAAAGAACCAGCTATCGCGAGCCGGAACACCGTTGCCCATCAATGATGTATGGATTTCATCGCACGGAATCGAAACTGGGTCGATCATCGTCACCTATGACGCTCATTTTGATCGGGTTCCCGGTTTGAGACTGTGGAACCGAGATATGTTCGTGAAAAAAGGTGTGGGAAGTCCTTCTTGAATTTCGATGTATAAAAACCTGCTGCCACATCAAGTTCACACCCCATTAATTCACAGCTCTATTGGAAATAACCGCCCCTTCAAAATTGATCAACCGTTCCTTCATGGCCAATCCGTGGGCGAAACCGGTCAGTTTCCCGTTTGTTCCGATTACCCTGTGACACGGTATGATGAGGGGAATGGGATTTCTGCTGTTGGCCATACCCACAGCCCTTGCAGCATTTTCATTCCCAATAATCCCGGCGATCTCCTTGTAGGTCCGAAGTTCGCCATAGGGAATTTCGGTTAATTTCCGCCATACTTTTCTTTGAAATTCCGTTCCCTCGGGATTGACCGTTACATTGAATGTTTTCCGTTTTTCATTGCAGTAATCGGTGATCTGGTCCATGGTATCTGAAAAAAAGGCATCGTTTCGAACCCACTCACCGGCTATGTCAAAATGTCTCTTGCCCTCCCCGGTGTTTAAATGAAGATGCGTTAAACCATCATTGTCCCCCACCAAAATCATTTCACAAAAAGGGGTATCAAATTTTGCATAATACATCATATCCATCACCCGTTTCCTTTAGCATTCCATAGACATAACGCGGCATAGGCCCGGTAGGGCCGCCACTGTTTGGCCATCTCATTTATCTCTTTTAAGATCATCAGAAGTGATAGAACCGATGCAAGCGTA